>OOKD01000028.1_pt1 | contig 157330 bp, 141 predicted proteins | sample 1691731 | NCBI WGS metagenome assembly OOKD01 (sample SAMN05831947, study PRJEB22555) | human gut metagenome | isolation source: Skin biopsy | host: Homo sapiens
AACTCAGCACAGCCCGTTGCATAAGCCATCACACAGTTCATCCACCAGGGTGGGCTGTCTAATGGTCAATGGAAGAGAGCAGTAAACACATCACATGGCAAAGCATGACTGGAAAGCGCTGCAGGCTGAGTTCCTCAGGGACAATGCAGCTACAGGGATAACAGCTCAGCAGTGGTGTGAGAACCGTGGGTTGAACTATCAGTCTGCTCGTCGCTACATCAAACCTCGTGCTGCGCAATCTGCGCAAAACAAACAGCGCAATAATGCGCACAGTGCGCAGCGCAATGAGAATGCGCAAAACTGCGCATGTGATGATGATTCAGTAGATGACGATGAACATGTATCAGCAGACGCAAATGAAGAGACTGATACAGCTCCGGATCCTGACGCGAAACCGCACGGAAGAGACGGCAAGGGCCGATTTACTCAAGGCAACGCAGGCAATACCGGCGTCCCTTCGAATGCATTTGTTCCGCGTAATCAGACCGCCAGAAAGCATTCGGCCTATTCAAAGTATCTGGATGCTGACGAGTTGTTCGATGCCGTCGCTGACTCTGACCTGCATGACGAGCTGATATTCACCCGCGCTCGTGCGTTGTCAGTCACCAAGACGATGAAGCAGATCATGGAGGATTTGCAGAAGGCTGATAGTGTAGAAACCCGCATTGAGCTTTACGACAAATTTCTCAAGGCTGAGCAGGGGCTCGACAGAAATATTGGGCGTATTGAGTCCATAGAGCGCACGCTCAGCAGCCTGCAACTGAACTCCGTTAATGTCCCGCGGCTAAGTGAAGACACGCTGCGAATTATCGCGGCTACAGCCAAGCTGAAGGCTGAAACGCAGAAGCTCACTGCAGAAAGCAAAGACGTCACTACGCCACTGTCTGGCATCGTCTCTGATATTCAGGGCATGACCGATAACGGGTTGATGTCCAAATGACGGCGCCACACTACGACTCGGCAAACGTTGATGACGAGATGAGTGGAATGACAGACGCACAGCAGCGTCTGTTTATCGTAACCAAGCTCTCAAATCCATGGTGGCGGTTAAACAACCTCTACAAGATCGAGAATGAAAAGGGTGAGCTGGTCACGTTCCGTTTACGGCCGGCGCAGCGTGCGTTGTTCGAATCGATGCATTACCGCAACATCATCTTGAAGGCGCGACAGCTCGGCTTCTCAACGGCAATCGACATTTACCTGCTGGATCAGGCGCTGTTCAACAAGAACCTGAAGTGCGGGATTATCGCCCAGGACAAATCAGCAGCCGGTGAAATATTCCGTACCAAGATAGCGATACCTTTCGACAACCTGCCTGGGTGGCTGAGAGCCGACTTTAAAATTACAGAGCGACGCAGCGGGGCAAACGGTGGCTACATTCTGTTTGCCCACGGCTCGAGCATTCAGGTGGCAACCTCATTCCGTTCGGGTACCGTCCAGCGCCTGCACATTTCCGAGCATGGGAAGATCTGCGCCAAGTACCCAGCCAAAGCCAAAGAGGTGCGAACTGGTACGCTTAACGCCATACATGATGGTTGTATCGCCTTCATAGAAAGCACGGCGGAGGGTGTCGGCGGTGATTTCCATGAGATGAGCACGCGCTCAATGGAGCTGGGGCAGTCTGGTATCGAGCTGACTACGCAGGATTGGAAGTTTCATTTCTTTGCCTGGTGGCAGGATCCGAAGTATGTGGCGCAGGTACCAGCTGCCGGCCTACGTCTCAGCAAATACCACAGGGAATATTTTGCAGGCGTTGAGCTGTCGATGCAGATCACGCTCAGCGCCGAGCAGCGCCAGTGGTATATCAACAAAGAAATCGAGCAGCGCGACGAAATGAAGCAGGAGTTCCCCAGCACGCCGCTGGAAGCGTTCCTGACTTCTGGCCGCCGGGTATTCGATGCTATCAGCACGATGAAAGCGCAAGGCCATTGCAAACCGCCATTACTGGTGTACGACATGGATCCGGTAACCGGCATCAAGACCAAAGCGCAGGGGTTACGCGGCGGGGAAGCGAAAGAGCTTGTCCGCACCCTGTTGAATCATCTGCTGGTCTGGGAGCTTCCAGATCCGGAAGAAGACTATGCCATTGGTGCTGATATCGCGGAAGGGTTGGAAAATGGCGACCGATCATCGTTTGACGTCATCAAGAAAAGCAGCGGCGAGCAAGTGGCGCATTGGTTCGGTTATCTCGATGCTGAGCTATTCGCGCAACTGCTGGCACACGTCGGTAAATGGTACAACACCGCCTACATCGGGCCAGAGCGTAACAACCACGGTCACGCGGTGCTGCAAAAGCTTCGTGATATCTACCCGCTGCGCGCTATCTACGCTGAGCAGTACCTCGATCGCGAAGACGATGACGAAACACCAAAGCTTGGCTGGCTAACCACCAAGCAAAGCAAGCCAGTTATCACCGAAGGCTTGAAGACCCTATTACGCAATGGTGTCAGCGGCATCCGCTGGATTGGCACCGTCAACGAAGCGAACACCTACGTGTATGACCCCAAGGGTGCCATGGGCGCGCAATCCGGTTGTTATGATGACCAGGTGATGAGCTATGCCATCGCCCAAGAGATGCGTGCCCGTATGCCAGCCCGTCCGAAGGTCACACCTATCGACAGATCTAAACCCACACACTGGATGTCTCACTGATGAATACAGCCATGATTGACGCTGAGGACACGCAGTCTCAGCCGGACAACCGCGACCGTTTTACTCTGCAACAACTGCTGAATATCTCTGCTGACATAGATTCACAGCCTGAGTGGAGAACCACAGCCAATACGGCTTGTGCCTATTACGATGGTGATCAGTTAGCGCCGGAGGTGGTTTCTAAACTTAAGGAACGCGGCCAGCCATTAACCATGCACAACCTGATCGCTCCGACGATTGACGGTGTGCTCGGCATGGAAGCCAAGACGCGCACTGATCTGATGGTTATTGCCGACGACCCGAGCGAAGAGATGGAACAGATGGCGGAGGCGGTCAATGCTGAATACTCCGATGCCTGCCGGTTAAGCAATCTGAACAAGGCACGTTCCGACGCCTATGCTGAGCAGATCAAGGCAGGGTTAAGCTGGGTTGAAGTGCGCCGTAATAGCGATCCGTTCGGCAATAAGTACAAAGCCGGTACCGTGCACCGCAATGAAGTGTTCTGGGATTGGTTCAGCCGAGAAGCTGATCTGAGTGATTGCCGTTGGCTGATGCGTAAGCGTTGGCTTGATGTCGATGAAGTGAAAGGCTCATTCCCCGGGCATGCTGATGTTATCGATTATTCTGTACGTGAATGGAAAGGCTTTGTTGAAACCGATCTGGCGGAAGGTGATGAGTCCAACCTGATTAACGGTTATGAGGAATATAACTCATATAGCCGTGACCAGGCTGAGTGGATCACCTCAAACCGCAAGCGAGTCATGCTGCAGGTTATCTATTACCGAACCTATCAACAGATGCCGGTGATGGAGCTATCCAACGGGCGTGTTATCGAGTACGACAAGAACAACGTTATGCATGCTGTGGCGCTGGCTACTGGCCGTGTATCGGTCACGATGGCCCGCGTCAGTCGGATCCGTGAAGCGTGGTTTGTCGGGCCGCACTTTATAACCGACCGTCCATGCTCCGCGCCGCAGGGCATGTTCCCGCTGATCCCATTCTGGGGTTACCGCAAAGACAAAACCGGGGCGCCCTATGGGCTAGCCTGCCGTGCTATTCCGGCACAGGATGAAGTGAATTTCCGTCGTATTAAGCTCACCTGGTTGTTGCAGGCCAAGCGTGTGATCAAAGATGCTGACGCCACTAACATGACGGATAAGCAACTTGCGGAAGAGCTCGAACGGCCTGACGGCGTGGTTAACCTTAACCCGGATCGCAAGAACAAAAAGACCATAGCGGAAGCGCTGACGGTGCAGCAGGATTTCCAGGTGGCTCAGCAGCAGTTCACAGTTATGCAAGAGTCGATGAAATTGATCCAGGACGGTATGGGTGTGTACTCCGCTTTCCTCGGGCAGGACTCAAGCGCATCGAGCGGCATCGCTATCAGCAATCTGGTGGAGCAAGGTGCCACGACACTGGCAGAAATCAACGACAACTACCAATTCGCCTGTCAGCAGGTTGGTCAACTGCTGTTATCGTACTTATTGGAGGACTTGAGCCGCCGGCGCAATTACAAAGTGGTCATCAATCGCGATGATAAACGCCGTCGCAAAGAGGTCATGCTGAACGCTGAAGAAGAACAAGGCCCGATGAATAATGATGTTTCCCGCCTGCGGGCGCATATTGCCTTGGCACCGATTCAGCAGACGCCGGCTTATAAATCACAACTGGCGGAGCGTATGTCTCAGGTGATCACCGGGCTGCCGCCTCAGGTTCAGGCTACGGTGCTGGATATGTGGGTAGAACTGTTGGATGTGCCGAACAAGCAGGAGTTTATTGAGCGGATCCGTAGCGCGCTTGGCACTCCGAAGGCGCCTGACGAAATGACACCTGAAGAACAACAAGCTGCCCAGCAGGAACAGCAAATGCAGCAGGCACAGCAAGAGCTGGCGATGCGAGAGATTGCCGGGAAGGTAGCCAAACTGGAAGCGGAAAGCCAACGCATTGCTGCCCAGGCGAAGCGAGACGATGCGTTAGCCAATGGGCAGCGCTTCAATGATGCTCATACCCAAGCGCAGACAGGGCAAATATTGCAACAGATGGAAAACGTATCTGCTGAGATCAACGCCCTGAATGACCAGATGCTGCAGACCATCCAGGGCCAAATCGACTCAATTCCTGTATGATGTTTGCAGCATACAGGAGGTTGTTATGGCATTAATTTATCACTATTGTTCCCCCCAGACTTTCTTACATATCATTGAAAATAAATGTATTTGGCTTTCATCAACTAACAACATGAATGATTCATCTGAAGGAATTTGGGTCAAGAATGCATTTCAGAATGCTGTTTATGAGCTGAAATCGTTATATGGGATACAGTGGGTAATGCAGACACTAAAAAACTATGATGAGATAAATCTACCGAAATACATTTGTTGCTTTTCAAAAGATGGAGACTCGCTCAGTCAATGGCGAGCTTACGCGCAAGATGGGGAGGGGATTTCAATCGGGATTGAGGACGGTGATTTAGGGATTAATGAACACTCACTTTCAGCAAATATGGACCCGAGAAAAAGTTTGGCAATTAAAGAAATTGACTATGTTAGTGAAGGTGACATTTATCATGAGTTTATAACATATGCTAATGATAATATTTCACCTGATGATTTTTATAAGGGGAGCGCATATACTTTTGCTAAATATTGTGTCGATAGAGCGGCCATTGTAAAAAACCCAGCCTTCACTGAAGAAAAAGAAAAAAGGTTAATATTCTCCTATGCTGAATGGGGCGGGTATGTAACGGATGATTTGGATACAGAAAATAATGAACTAGATGAGTTGAAATTCAGGGTGTCGAATGGATATTTGACAAATCATTTCGAGTACACTATTCCTACTAAATCGATAAAAGAAATATACATAGGGCCAAAGAATAAATTTTCCACTTATGATTTAAACCTTTTCCTTAACCATAATTCGCTATGGGATGTGGAGGTCAAGCGGTCATCAGCTACGTACAGATAAAATTCATTGCAAGCATAAAAAAGATGCGCTAGATTCCCGAATGATACACAGCCTCGCCCTAAAAAGCGGGGCTTTTTTATTTCCCTCGGTCAAGGTCAGTGTTGTTGTGATTTTTTTTGAGTATTTGCCCGCCTTGTGCGGGCATTTTTGTTTGTGCCGCTAAGCACTTTGGCAACAGAGCGCTTATTCGCACGGGCAGCGATACGCCTTTCCATTTCGGATCTATCCGACAAATAGACATGCAGGAGTAGGGACGTGGATATTGAGAATTTAACGGGTAATGAAACTCTGGAAGAGCTCGAAGCTTTCCTGGACAACATGGGTGATGTAGAGATTTCAGATGCGGCAGTTGTTCCTGCCAGCACTGAAAAGCCTGTTACGCAGGTTGCTGCGGCTGTTGAACAGATTAAAACGGGCGATACAGAAGTCACACCGCCGCCGGGTGTCACTGTTGAACAGACCGGAGCCAGCGCTGCAGGTGATGCTGCAACTGAAGATCAGCCGAAAGGTATCGCAACTCAGGACGGTAAGCACGTCATCCCCTATGCCGTATTGGAGGCCGCGCGAGCAGAGAGCCGTCGTAATGCCGAGGGCCAGCAGCGGGCGAGCAATGAGCTGGAGCAGACCAAACGCCAGCTTCAGATACTGACGCAGCAGGTTAATCAGGCTGGCTTAACTCCGGCAAAATTACCCGAAGAGTCGCAAATCACACCCGAGCAACTGGCTAAAATTCGAAATGAATTTCCGGATCTGTCTGGCGTGTTCGAAACCTTGGTGCAGAAAATTGATTATCTGCAAAAGGCGAGTCCGGATGCGCAGCCTGCACCGGTTGAATCAACCGGCAATCCGGTTACTGATGCGTTGAAGGCCACCCCTGAACTTGAAGGGTGGCAGTCTGCGGATCCAGACCGATTTAGCCTGGCGGTTCATCTCGATGAGAAGCTACAAGCCGACCCTGCATGGAAAGACAAGCCATTAACTGAGCGATTCAACGAAGTGGTGAAGCGCACCAAAGCGGCTTATGGCGAGAGTGTTGAGGCGCCTCAAACTCCTGCCGCCGCTCAGGTTGCGCAGCCTACCGTTGAAGAGATCCAAAAACTGGCAGTTGACAAGTTAGCCGCGGCTAAAGCTTCTGCAACTATCCCGACTTCACCGTCCGATCTTGGCTCACCGAGTACGCATCAGCCCACGCTGCTGGAGCAAGCCGCCGGTGCTGATCATCAGCAACTGACAGCAATGTTCTCTGGCATGAGTGAAGCTCAAATCGACGCGCTGTTAGAGCAGTCGCTCTGACCTGACGGTCAATATCATTTATCTATAGCCCGCCTTGTGCGGGTTTTTCTTTTGGGAGTTATCCATGACCACCATTACCCCTGCCCAGGCGAATAAGCTCCAGCAGGTTGCGCTGTTTACTGCAGCGAACCGCAACCGCTCATTCGTGAACGTGCTGACTGAACAGCAGGAAGCGCCGAAGGCCGTTAACCCGGATAAGAAAGGCACCCTGCAAACCAGCTTTACAGCGCCTGTCGTCCGCATTACCGATCTGCAAAAGCAAAAAGGTGATGAGGTTGATATGCAGATCGTCCACAAGCTGAGCAAGCGCCCGACCATGGGTGATGAAAAGCTGGCTGGCCGTGGTGAAAACCTCGGATTCGCCGACTTCTCGCTGAAGATCAACCAAGGGCGTCACCTGGTGGATGCCGGCGGCAAGATGTCGCAGCAGCGTTTCAAGCACAACCTGAACAAAACGGCGCGTGTCTTGCTGGGTACCTACTTCAACGACCTGCAGGATCAGTGTGCGACCGTCCACCTGGCTGGTGCTCGCGGAGACTTCATCGCTGATGACACTATTCTTCCGCTGGCGGGTCATGGCGAGTTCGGCAAGATCATGATCAACGACGTGATGCCACCAACGTATGACCGCCATTTCTATGCCGGTGACGCGACGTCATTCGAGCAGCTGGATGCCGCCGATCTGTTCAGTCTGGGTACTGTCGATAACATCGCGTTGTTCTTGGACGAAATGTCTCACCCGCTGCAGCCAGTCAAAATGTCCAAGGACGAACTGAAGGACGAAGACCCGTACTTTGTTCTCTACGTCACTCCGCGTCAGTGGAACGATTGGTACACCTCGACGACTGGCAAAGACTGGCAGGCAATGATGGTGCGTGCGGTTAACCGTTCGAAAGGCTTCGATCACCCGTTGTTTAAAGGTGAGTGCGCGATGTGGCGCAATATCCTGATCCGCAAATACTCCGGTATGCCGATCCGCTTTAACACCGGCTCGACCGTCGCTGTATCAAACAACGACAACGTGGCCAGCGTTTCCAACAAAACTGCCGGTACCACCATTGACCGCGCACTGCTGCTGGGCGGTCAGGCTCTGGGTAATGCCTACGGTACCGGTGAAGCCGGTGGGCACTTCGGTTATCACGAGGAGAAGGTTGACCATGGCAATGGCGCTGAAATCTCTGTGAGCTGGATTAACGGCCTGAAGAAAATCCGTTTCCAGCAGAAGGACGGTCGCGTTAACGACCACGGCATTATGGTAGTGGACTCGGCGATCACGCTGGGCCGTTAATTCAACTAGCAGGCTTCGGCCTGCTTTTTTGTGGAGAAGAAAACTATGGCAACGATTATCGCGCCATCAATGCGAGACGCTGTATATCAGGGCCCGCAGGGCAACCTATCTATTGCAGAAGGCCAGATCATTTTGTCGGCAGCAAAGTCTGGTGATGTTGTAGAGCTACTGGAAATGCCGATCGGAATGCGCATTTATTCACTGGATATCGTCAGTGACGCTTTGGGTGCCGGTGTAACGGTGGCGATTAAGTCCGGCACCACCACGCTGGTGGCCGCTGGCAGTCATGCTGCAGCAGTAGCGAAAGTGGTACCCATTGTGCCGTACAGCACAGTCGCCAGTGGCGAGAAGATTACCGCAACGCTTTCTGGCGGTGATGCCGCCGGCCGCCTGGTGGTCAATGTTAAATATGTAGCGACCGGCTACTGATTCGCCAATCCCCGTAAATCCAGAGGCCCGCCAAGTGCGGGCCTTTTTTATTGGAGTACTCCAATGACCCAAACTATCGCAGTTGCCTATATTGGCCCAAAAGACAAAAAGCGAGACACGATCACTGGCAGCCGGCTGGTGTTCCCGCGTTTTGCCCCTGTTGATGTCGAGTCAGCTATTGCACATCGTTTGCTTGATTACCCGACAGTATTCGTAAAAGCGGACTTTCTTGAAAGCGTGCTGAAAGCAAATGCAGGCGCCGCAGCGGATCAGGCTGAAGCTGATCGCCTGGAGCAAGCGCGCTTAGCCGCATTGGCAGCAGAAAACAGCTTTGTCGTGAAAATTGGCAATGATGAGGTCGATCTCGCAAAGCTCACCGCCGTGCAATTGGCAACGCTGGTTGAAGCCGAAGAGCTGGAGCTGAAACAAGATCCGCAAGAGAAGGTTGGCGATTTCCGCATCCGTGTTCGTGATGCAATTAACGCTAAGCAGGCTAACGGAGATAGCGAGTAATGGCAGCGCTTGACGTATTTCTGCCAGCGATCCGCCGTCATATCAGCGGGCCGTTGGAGATCATGATGCGGCAGTCGGTGCTTGAGTCTGCTATCGAGTTTTGTCGTGAATCACTGTTCTGTCGTGAAGAGCTGATATTGGCCGACGCAACGCCGGGAACGACATATGCGTTGACCGAAAGCTCATTGGTGAAATGCGTTAAGCGCTTGCGTGTTATCGATCTCTCCGAGCAGCTGAGACGGCCTGATGAGCCAGGCGCTGTCCTTGTGGCGGGGATCGACTTTAACGTCATGTCTGCAAACCATATCGCGTTTGTTCGTCCGTTCGAAAAGGTCGCAGTCCTGTTCGCTATTGAGCCGCGTCGAAGTGTCACGGATGTTCCTGAGGCACTCGCCGACGACTATCTGGACGTTATTGCCGCCGGCGCATTGAACGACCTGTTCATGATGCCTGGGAAGCCGTGGTCGGATCCGCAACGTGCTGGATTTTTCAATGCTCAGTTTGTTGAGGGGTATCGCCGCGCGTTCCGTGACGCACTGGACAACTCGCCGTTCACCTCCTTCTATAACCCTGTTCGTAAGCACGAGTTCTACTGATGCAAAAAGTTGCCGAGATTATCGGGCGCGTTAATACGCAGCTCGTGGATGTCGCATGGATGCGTTGGCCCAAGGCGGAGCTCCTTGATTATTACAACGACGCGATCCGCGCCGTGATTATTGTTCGTCCAGACGCGGGTGAACGCTCAGAGCTTCTGACTTGTGTAGAGGGCACCAAGCAGCAATTGCCTGTGGGAGCTAATCGGCTATTGGACATCACCCGGGTGGCCGGCGGCCGCGTGATTCGCCCGGTGCCGCGCGAAGCGCTGGATACGCAATTCCCTGACTGGCATTTCAGCACGGGAACGATAGAGGGTTATTGCTACGACGAGCAGACGCCAAGAACATTCTATGTGTTCCCAGGTACCACGGCGGGTGTGCAGTTGGATGCTGTTGTATCGCAGATCCCTGAGGCTATTAGCATTAGCCAGGTTGATGAGGGGGTAGCTGTTTCATTGGATGAGCTCTACACCAACCCGATAATTGAATGGATGTTGTACCGCTGCTTCTCCAAAGACTCCCAGAACGGTGCTAACGCACAGTTAGCTCAACAACATTACCAGGCATTTAATGACCAGTTGGGTGTTAAAACTCAGGCTGAAATGGCGGTAGGTAATAGAAAGCGCGAACAATACAATGGGAGCACCCAACTATGAGTATCCTCGTTGAAGGTACTTTGCTGTCACCGGCAGGCCACGTTATTGGTAATGCGGATATTGTGCTTACCTCCATTTCCACAAGCCTTGTCGTTCTTGGCGGAACTCCACTTTCAATTCAGACAGACCCTGCAGGCCGGTATTCGTTTACGTTAAGCAACGGTAACTATGCTGTCTCTGTTTCCAAGGACGGGAATAATTGGTTTTCGGGAATGATCACCGTTACTGATTTGACTGTTCCCAAATCCATTAATGCCCTGATCTTGCAAGATGCAATGATGGCGGAAATCCCGTCTGACTACTGGAGTTACTTTCAGGCTCAAACTGGGATACTTTTCACAAGCTTTGGGAAAATTGACGAAGCAGTATCAATCACAACTTCTTCAAAAGATATTGTTGTGGTAGCGAGAGATGAAGCTGTAGCTGCACGAGACTCTGCAAAAGTGAGCGCAGATATCGCGCAGAACGTAGCAGATGCGAATACATATTACATAACAGAGTCAGATGCTGATGGAACCATTGCTGGCTTGGCTGGTACTGAGTCAGGAAAGTTTTTTAGGGTTGGTCTTGGTGCTGGGAAAGGGTTTAAATATTATCTCAATAATGAAGGGGTAGCGATTGAGGTATCTGAGTCTGTTGGTGCAGATGTACTGGAAAGAGTAATAAATAAGTTACCTGAAATTAATGGCCGCTTGGCCTCCAACGCAACTCCGCTAATTTCAATTAATGAGGATGTTGTTCTCTGGCTAAATAATGGAAAGATTGACTCATTGGGTGTCGGTGAGAAAATTATGGATAGCCTTAAGAACAATATCGTTCAGACAAATGAAGAAAATAGCTTAGCAGATGAGAATGCAATACCACTGCTTACTGTTAATAATGATGTGGTTCTATGGTTGAAAAACGGAAAACTAGAGTCATTGGCTCTTGGGCAAAACTTACTTAGTAGTCTAGGGCCGAGAGCGGTAAGTATTAATGAGGATCATGTAATTGCTGACACCTCAAAAATCCCTCTAATTATGGTCGGTAATGAGGTTGTGTTGTGGCTCGACCACGGCAAGCTATGCACGATGGACTTGCAGCTTGAAGGCGCAGGAGCGTTTAGTCCACAGCTAACGCAAAGATTTCTTCCAGCATTCAGTAGCGGGGCTTCTCTCTATCGATGGAAGGCAAAATGTGCTGTGTTGGACAATGGCGGAAATGCCACAGCAAAAATCGCTTTTACAGGTGATAGCTGGACGGATTTCGGCACAATACCGCAACAGTTTGCGAATGCACTGTATGCCAAATACGGCAAATCCTCGGATGGCTGGGCCAGCGTCGCGGGGAACAATCCGCAGCGGGATATGTACATGAACGGAATGGGGCTTACACGTAGTGCAGGATGGGTAAACTGGGCTATTGGCAACCCAGAAACGAAGCCGCCACCGTTTGGCGGCAGTCCTGATGGTTATTGCATGTACACTCGTTTATCAACATGCTCCGCTACGCTAAGCAGCGTAGAAGGTTCTCAAATTGACATCTACCACCGTGACTCAGGCACATTTCGTTATCGTGTTGATGGCGGAACATGGAACGTTGTGACGACTAGAGAAACATCTGCGATGGTAAAAACCTCGATCTCTGGCCTTGCTGACGGTATGCATATAGTTGATATAGACACCACGGGTAATATATCAGTTGTAGCCATCTATGCATTCCGTCCACACAGCCCAAGAAAGAAAGGGGTTGAGGTATTGAAAGTTGGGCATGCTGGTGCGCGAGGCCTGCACTATACATACCAGGTCAGTCCGTATATTCAGCCATACGCCATAGACCTTGATCCGGATGTAGTCGTGATTATTCTCGGGACGAATGATTACCGAAATGCAAATAGCAACACGGCAAATTATATCGACGGGATAGCCTCGATCATTGATGCCTATAGGGCCGCACATGCCGATGTGGGAATCATACTGGTTGCACCAGCAGACACCAATGGGTATCAGGTTAGCGCCCCGTTGATAGATTTTGTCACCGCAGCACGAACATTTGCTGTTCAAGCTGGCATCGAATTTATAGATCTTCATGCGATGATGCCAAAGTGGGCTGTTGGCAGCAATCTAGGAATGTGGGAAGACTCATTACATATGAGTGCTTCAGGTGCGCAATTCTTATTTAATATTGTCAAAGACAAGCTGCTATAAAAGGGGACGTTATATGTTTTCTATTCTTAAATTAATTGGGCCATCCCAATCACAATACGGTTTTCCACCATTAGGCAGCTTTATTAATGCTACACCTGAGCTTCCGGTGACTGACCAGTTGGTGGGTAGTTATTTCCTCCGCAACAGTCCCGATAGGCTGAAAAATTATGCCGATCCTTCGAAACCTTTAACGTTGGTTGGATCACCAAGTGCGGCGGATACTTTTTCGTGGGCTAACCTATCAAATCACTATGATACAAGGTTGATCCCTCCAAAGGATTGGACGGTTATTGCAATTTCGTCAATCGGAAATAACAACACATCAGATGGTGGTCTTGATGTCTCAAACTATGGCGACAATGGGGCAACTCCACCAATTCTATCTGGTGACAGCATTGGTGCCAACAATACAGGTTCCAACACAACGCTTTATGCCAACGTATTGAACGGTAGCGAATTGTCGATTAAATCCGTAAACGTTTCTTATCCTGTTGGTACTCAGTTTCAGTTATATGCAGGGGTATTCCAAAACGCACCTGCGTTTAAGAAAATTGATGCAATTAGTGGTGGGATAACATCGTATCCGGTTGATATGGCAGATAGAACGCGTGTGGCATCACTGGCACGAACATTGAAAATAGGTGGGCATCATCGCACGGGTATTCTGACTGGTAATCGTCGAATTTCATTTGTTGCTGTTTACTTCAAGGTGCTCAGTGATGCTGAGATTAAGCAGATTGGTGACTATCTACGATTGAATTGGTGTCCGGCAGTAGGGATACTACTATCTTAATTTACGAAGCCGGGAAGACCCCGGCTATTCATAAAAACTATCTTTCTCTTTCGATTGATAAAGAACATTAATTGCGATAAATTTCCTAAAGATGCCGACCTATGCTTCACCGCTGGGTCGGTTTTTTTATTCCTCCAATTTGTGACCTCCATATGCCTGATATCGACATCACAACTATGGGCGGCGAGATGCCGCGCATGGTCGCACATCTGTTGCCGCAATCCTCTGCGACGATCGCCAAGAACTGCCATTTCCGTCACGGTGTGATCACTCCGAATAACGCTGATGCCAAGCAAGCCAAGGTATTCAGCATTACGCCTGGCACTATCTTCAACTATCACGATGATGTCTGGTTTGCCTGGAACGGCATCGTTGATGCGATCCGCAGTCCGGTTGCCAATGACGACTATGACCGGGTGTACTTTACCGACGGCACTTATCCAAAGGTGACCAGCAACCGTATAGCGACGCAAGGACAGGGTAATTATCCCGCAGCTTATTTTCGTCTGGGTATTCCTGCTCCAGAGCATGCAATCGCTATTGGTGGAGTAACGCCGCCAGCAGATCCAGGCGAAGACGATCCGACGGACGACGAAAGTCGGTTCTATGTCGAAACCTATGTAACCGAATACGGCGAAGAAGGGCCGCCGGGGCCCGCGTCAGCAGAGATCACTATTGTTTACCCGGGTAGTACGGTCGCATTGCAGCTCCAGCCGCCGGGCACCCAAAACAGCAACATCACGCGGCGCCGCATTTATCGCTCAGCAACCAGCGATAGCACCGCAGACTTTTTGTTGGTGGTTGAACTGAGGATCGCCATTGGTTCCTTTGATGATTCATTGTCTGGTGCAGAACTGAGTGCAACGCTGGAAACCTACGACTACATGATGCCACCGGAAGGCATGATCGGCTTATGTGCCATGAAAAACGGTATTTGTGCGGGGTTCAAGGGCAACGAGGTCATGTTCTCGGAAGCTTATCTGCCATATGCCTGGAAGCCGACTAACCGGCAAACAACCATGAACAAGATTGTCGCCATCGCGCCGGTCGGTACTTCACTGGTGGTCGGCACTGAAGGCGACCCGTATTTATTCAGTGGCATCACACCGTCAAACATCAGTAGCACCGAGCCAAATATCACACTGGCTTGCGTGTCACGCCGTTCAATGGTGGCGATGGATGGGTTTGCAATTTACGCATCGCCCAACGGCATTGTTACCGTGGATGCCTCGGGGAATGCGCTGGTGGCCACTGAGAAAATCGTGGAGCAAAAACAGTGGCGGAAGATGTTTAACCCGACATCGATCCGAGCCTGGCGGGTTGAGAATGAATATCTGGCGTTATACGACACGCCTGATGGTACCGCAGGTTTTATCTTCAATCCCCAAATGATGGATATCCGGCACATAACGGCTTCGTTCGGTGCTGGCTTTAACGATGAGAAGAGTGACACGCTTTACATCGTTAAAGGCACCCAGCTCTATACCCTGCAGGGTGGGGACATGTCAGTTGGCATGCGCTGGCGGTCGAAGCCATTCCTTGCCCCTTATGACACCTCTTTTTCATGCTTGCGTGTGATGAGCGATCAGCTCTTCTTTGTCGGCATCAATATAATTGTCGATGGCAAGTTGGTGATCACCTTGCCACCAGGAACTATGCGGGAAAGTATGCTCAAGTTGCCTCCGATATCAGGGCGCAGATGGATGATCGAAACGTGGGGGCGGGGCCAGGTTGATCGGATCACGCTTTCCACATCTATGATGGAGATGCCCGCGTGAGCAACAAAGGAAAATTCCGCTCAGGTACTGATCTGCCGACGGTTGCAGAAAATATTCAAACGCTGACTGGCCAGCGCGGTGATGGGCTTGATCGCGCTGTCACTGTGAGGGACTTGGAGCGGCTTGGCTTCACGACAAAGCGCTCGGGTAACGGTGGGGTGTCATTGACCCCCGGATGGACGCCGCCACCGGGCTGGGGTGGGCCGGGAGCAAACAAACCGACGCAGTTCCCTACAAAGCCAACGGGCTTCACGGCATATGGTGCATTCTCGTTTATCGCGCTGGTGTGGGATATGCCGAAGTACGGCGGACACTCGCTGACGGAAGTTTACCGCAACAGTGAGGACAATCTGGCTGACGCGGTTATCGTGGGTACCGAAGCCGCCGGTGTCTTCAGTGACCCGCAAAACACCGGCACGCCTGGCGCCTATTACTGGATCCGCCACGTTAATGCTAACGGTGTGCCGGGGCCGTTCAATGATACTGCCGGCACATTTGCGAAAACGGATCCGGATGCTGCGCAAAACCTGATTGCTGACCGCGTTATTGCCGGTATCGAGATGATCACCCCGTTGCTTCGATCAGCGCGGATTGAGAATGGCCGGTTCAAGGTCGATGAAAACGGCAACATGACGGCCATCAATGCCAGCATGAACTTCATGACGGCCAATGGTGGGTGGTTCTACGACGTATACGCCGAGCGCGCCACATTCAGGAACTGCCAGATACTGGAAGACTGCGATGTCCGCGGCACTATCTATGCCAATAAATTGGTGGGTGACGTCTATAACGCGCAGTCAGGTGGGATATATATTCCACCGATTATTCAAGGCGTTTGGTATGGCTTTACCTGGTCAAGTCAGGCAGGCGACCATGTGATTTGGAATATCTCAGGTGAGGATTTCGAGCGCGTAATGGATACCAACGTGACGATTAACGCTAGCTGTTATGACCGGCAATATTTCACCGTTATTTTGCGCAGCCCCGGGCATGATGATATCCAAATCGCTTATAAGGATACGGGAAATAGCGGGGAAAATGGTTCGCTTAGCTATCTCCTTCAGGGGATAAAACTGCCTCCTGTTGGCCGTGATAATCAGCAGCAACTGATTATCAATATTGGAGAGAATCGAACAAGCTCTGTAGGTATTACCACGCCTGTTATCAGCGGCGGCGGGAGCACGGGCAGTCCTGAGGTAAGAGCGAAATCGGTAATTGCTGTCTATAAATCAGGTCGCCAGATAGCTACGAGCGGCCCGCAATGATGACGCTTGAAGAAAAGGTGAATGCCCTTGCCAGGCGAAGCGCCGATAAAAATCTGATAACAGAAATCCAAGACGCCTGCCGTGAAAAGCAGGCGTTTTGCTTTGGTGCTGATGATGCCCGGATCGTTTTGCGTCCACGGATGAAAGACGGCGTGCCGTATATCGTGGTGTGGCTCGGCGTGAGCACGGCCACTGATGGGCTGTTGCGGTATACCCCGCGAGTTAAAGAACTGACACGAATGATCGGCGGTAGGTGGGCTGAGTTTTACACAGACAGGAAAGGGTTCATCAGGGTAGCCAGGCGGCTTGGCTTTGTTCGCCTGCCTGATGAAGATGGATTAATGAAATTCCGGATCCCGGTGTGAGGGTGGTATGGGCAAAGGCGGCAGTAACGAAGTAAAAGAAACTGAGAACGAAAAGGCGGCGGCACAGGTGGCTTCGCAGCAATGGGATCTCTACCAGAACGAGCTTCAACCCTATGAAAATTTGTTTATGGATAAGGTCGATGCGCTGAACAACGAGCAGAAGTATGCCGACATTGCCAATGATACCAATCTTGGCTACCAGGCTGAGTTCGGTAAGGCGCGGCAGGATACCGCCACGCAGTTGGCGGCCAGTGGCGTAGATCCGAGCAGCGGTAAATTCCAGGGGACTCTCGACAACATTACCTCCGATCAGGTCGCCGGACAGATCGACACGACTAACCGCGCGCAGAGTACGCAGGCCGATAAGTATGTTGGTGGCCTGCAGGATGTCGTTGCGATGGGTGCTGGCCAGAAAGCTGATGCTTTGTCTGGGTTCAATAGCATTGCAAACACCAGCATGCAAAAGGCGCAGTCCGATGCGCAGCGGTCGATGAGCAACCGACAAGCGACTGCGGGGTTGGCTGGTGCATTGGGTGGTGCCGCCGTGCGTACCTATGGATTACAGGATGCCGCGGCGCCAGCGTCAAACGCCGGTTCAACCGGTGTATTTGGTGGGGGTAATAGTGGTGGGCAATACGGTGTGTCTAACACGCCGTTCGGCAAATCGACCTTTAACTAACGGGGGCACGTATGGGACAGGCAGCAGATACCTATGCCCGATTGATCCGGGAACAGTATGCGGATTGGCAGAGCCGGTTTTATCCGAAACAGAAAGAGCTCATGGGGCTTGCGACCAGTGGCCAGCTAATGAATGACCAGCTGGCGCGCGCAGATGCCAATACTCAGCAGACGCTGAACACGGCGCAGGTCGGCCAGCAGAATCAGATGGCGCGTTACGGGGTGGCACAAACGCCAACGGCAGGAGACAACAGTCTGGGACTCCGGTCTGCGTTGGCAACTGCTGGGGCCAAAAATGGGATCCGAGAAGGTGAAGCGGATCGGCAAATGAATATTCTGACGGGGGGCAGTGCCAGCCTCCGCCAACAAATGAACATCGGCGGTGGGAGTAGCAGCTAATGGGATACGGATTAGTAGATATCGCGAACCAGACGCGTCAGCAGGCGTTGCAGGGGTTTGGTGAAGCGTCCTCGCGTGAAACGCAGCGTGAAGTTGCAAATCAGCAACTGAAGGATGCTGAGAAGCAAATGAAGATGCAGATGACGGGTACCGGCGCGGGGATGGGGCTGGCCATGGGATCGGGCAGTTCTTTGCTGGGAGGTGGCGCGGGTGCTGCTGCAGGTTCAGCAGCAGGGGCCGGTGCTGCGGGAGCAGCCGGAGCAGGAGCCGCTGGTGCAGCGGCAGGAACAGCCGCCGCCGGTACCGCTGCAGCTGGCACGGCCGCCGCCGCTGGTGGCGCAGCCGCCGCAGGAACGGCAACCGGTGTTGCCGCCGGCGCAGGTACTGCCGCAGCGACAGGTGCGACAGCGGGTGCAATGGCAGGCCCGATCGGTATGGGTATCGGCGCGGCGGTCGGTCTGTTGGCAAGCCAACTTTTCTAAGGAGTAGATCATGGGTGTTCAAGGTTTGGCGGATGGCTTCCTGGCTGGCTTCAATACTGCAGATGCGGCTATCTCTCGCAACAAAGAACTACAGCAGCGCGACGCGGCGTTGCAGCAGCAAGTGAAGGACTCAGATCGCAACTACAGTCTGCGTGAAGCCGATTTCAATTACGGCAAAGATCGCGACCAACGCAATTTTGGTTATCAGAAAGAACGCGACCAGGTAGGCGATAAGCAATGGGGCTTACGCCATGCACTCGACCAGCAGCAGGTAGGTATCAGTCGTGCTGGCCTTGGTATGCGTGCACAGGAACTGGGCATGCGGCAGAAGGAATACAACTACCGCAGGACTCAGGAAGAGCGCAGCCAGCGTCTGCAGAATGAAATGCCGGTTGTTCAGACGCTTTATAAGCAGATGGAGGAGACCGGCAAATTCGATCCGCAATTGTATTCGCAGATTTCGAAAGATAATCCGCTTAACCCTGGGCGTTTCTTTGGGCAGGAGGCGATCAACAACGTGATGGAAGTGAATCGCGTCATGCCGAAGGTGCTCTCTGGTGAGATGAACTACAACGATCCGAAGGTCATCAAACTGATGAACACGGTGCTGTCACCGCATATTCAGCGTGGCGTGGGGGAGGTAGATCCGCAGACGGGTAAGAAAATCGTCAGCAAAGAGCTGGGCCACATTGGCGTAAGCGAGGATGGGAAGTTCATCATTCCTGGCTTAACGGTGAAGTATGACGATGGCTCCACCGCCCAGAAGCCAATGACGGAATTAGGATCGTCTGATGAGCGTGATAACCAACTTGCCCACATGCCGGTATCACGCATGATGGATGAAATCCGCGGCTACGGTCAGATGGTCGGCCAGCTTAACCAGCCGGATCGCGCCGCCTTCCTCAACAACATGGTCAACCCGCCGGATAAGACTGCTAGCCGCGAAGAAGCCAAAGGTTTGCGCCGCGATTTGCTCGACGTGGGCAAGGCCCGCGCTAAGGCATTGGCTGGTGCGACGGATAAAGATGCAATGGCTGAAATCAATTCTCAATATGATCAGTTACAAAACCAGGTACTGCAAACCTATGGACAGCCCGGTAAGCCTGCCGACTCCTTTGAGGATTTCGCGGTTGAGTACCAAAAGGAAAATGGCGTGCCACCGGATCCTAAGAATGCACAAGACACTCAGTTCTACCAACAATGGAAATCACTAAGGCAAGGTGGTTCTCCGCCGTCGGCACCAGCTTCCACAACCTCGCAAGGCCAGGCACCGTCACAACTGCCAGACAACTCGTATGCTGCAGGGTATCTGAGGGAGATGCGCCAGCAGGCACGCCGGCAACAACAGTAATTTTTGTTGGTAGTCGCCAGCACAACAAAGCCAGCCATTGTTGTGTTGACAGTGGCAGAATCAAACAATACTGTGTGTATATACAGTTAATTATTAAAAGTAATTTAAATTCAGACTGATATATTCGGTTTCTGCTGGGGAGATTTTTGTGACACTGAGCAATGAAGATGTTTTAGCCAACTTAGCTACGCTTTTAGAATTACTCACGCACTGCGATGAAGATACCAAGATTGAGACCGTGCAGGCGACCGCATTGCTTGGTTGGCGGCTTTTGAAAGAAGTGAATAGGGGGAGTATTTCAATGAGCTAATCTTTATTAAAATTTGTGTGTTCGGGAGTATAATACTCCCGAAAGATTACGTCATTTTTTGGCAATTTACTATTTTCTTTATTACTTCTTGTATAAACCATTGCGCATCTTTTTTACGGATGTGCGCAGGTTTTAATAGATTATCAGAAATTCTTTGTTCTAAATCATCACATAAAGTTTCTAACTCTTCAGCAATGTTCTTTTTATTAATAACACTAGATATCATACTAAAAGAGTCTCTTAAAGCACCTTGTTCGCGTAAGTATTGCTCCGAGAAATAGATTTGGAATCCTGAAGTATCCCCCTCGAAATTTTGGAATGCACTCGTTAGAGATGCTGTAAAAGTAAATAGTAGTTCGTTTATTTTTGGTAAAATAACACTGCGCATCCAATATTCATCATTAATTGATTTCTTTTTATCTTGATGGCGTATATACAATGGCAATCCAATGGATGCTATGAGAGCAATAAAGGATATCCATATGCTCCAATCTATTTCATTATTTTTTGGTGGGATGTCTATTTTATTATAGATCTTTGTTTCTGTAATTAGACGGTTGCTATCGACATCAACATCTTTTTTAAATGTTCGCTCTGTAATTGCCGGTAGGAATGGTCCGTATATTTTTGAGGGGGCTATTGAGCATCCACCTATGGATTCAGGTGTATTTATTGCGCAGGGAATTCCATTTTCTTTGCTTGGGGATAACAGAGCATGCTCCGCAGACAACTCTGCGGAGCAACCTGATAAAAATAATGACAAACTGATGTTAAAAAAAATAGCTCTTGGGGTGCTAGAAAAGTGCCTCATTCTTATGTAATCCACGTTTCACAGCCCTATCAAATTCTTCCAACATACCTTCTTTATATTCTACCCCTTTATATTTAGTAGACTTATAGAATTCTGTTGTGTTATTAAATAAAGGAAGTATTTTCTCCAGCATACCTAAATAATATGAGCTGGAAACGATGACTTCCTGCGGAACGTTCAGTTCTAAAACGTCCCCTTTAGAAAAATTGTTTATATTAAAATAAACATATGCCTGTTGGCCGTTGGCGCGCCCAGCAAACAACCTTTTACTGTTTTGAGAAACAAGCTTCTCAAAATCAATCTTTATCTCTGACATGTTCATGTTCCATCCCATATGTCATACCTTCTCAGTCTTCACGAGTGGGAATCGTATGTTGATCATCACTCCAGGGAAGTAAACCTGCCGCATCTGCTTAAGGTAGCCTCTATCAGGTTCTTTTTCAAGGCCTACATTGTTGAATGGGTAGGTAAACTTTTCTCCATTACTGTCAGTAACTTTACATATGAGCTTGTATTTTCCATCAAATTTGATGTGTGTGGCGCCTGACAGGATAGACATGACCGGCGACACATCATCAAACTGATGGAATCGTTGAAGGCTGTCATGCATGTCTTGGAACAGTTTCAGAAGTTCAATTGTCCCTGTTCCGCAACTATCTTCTTCAGTAACATTCTTGCAACTTACCCTGCCTTGAAGTGCTGCTATTGTGGCTAGGCCATCCCAAAACATATCCCGTTTCTTTAAATGTTTTTCTATGTATGGTTTAACTTGAATATTGAAAGAGAAGTGATCTTTAGGAAGTTTTTTAAATGTATCAGGTATTGTCTTCCCAAAGTTGAAAATACTTAATTCACATGTTGGTTTGCTGAGGCTGTTATTGACATGTCCGCGAACATACCACCTTGGTCTTTCATTTTCACCGCAATGCCTCTCCGCATTATCTAACATTTCAGCCATGCATGATTGCAGATGTCTGCTAGCTTCATCTTTAAGTTCAAGACCGTGATCGTTTAAGCAGGAGTTAATATAGGCGGCAAAGTTACTTGACGTTTTATTCTTTTTGTCTTGCGCAAATGCTGATGGGCCTTCATACCCAATACTAGTCTCGATGAATATATGTTGTTTTTGTTCTGGCTCTCTTTCTGAGTGATCTTCAATTTCTGTATCCTCAGCTTCGCCTATCTCTTTTACAACACCAACATCTCTAATTATTTCTAAGTGATTCGCATTTATTGGGTAGATGCCGTTGACTAAAACTGAGCCGTTAATGTTTTGATTGTTTTTTCTTGCTTCCCTAACTGCTAAGCCAAGTAAGCATTCTGCACCGAGGCAATATTCTGTGGTTCTTGAGTAGTCTAAAGCAACGGTTTTTTTATCACCTTTGGAAATTAAAGTTGTGACTTTATGAATAAAGGCTAATGCCTCTTCTGGTTTATCATATAAACTGAATTTCTTTGGTACGGCAATGAATCCATCCTTCATTTTTTTTCTTGGATCAAATTGCCTATGTGACATTGTGAAAAAATAAGATAACAGCGGGTTATTGGCCGTATCTGGTTTGGTGTTTTCACGAGGGTCATAATATTTTCTTTTCCTCGATATACTATAAAGATGCCTTTGGAGACCTCTTAAAAAATCAGATCTTGTTTGGCAATCAATTTTTCTCATTGCTAGCCCAGAAACAAAAATAAAATAGATCATATAAAAAACAGCTGAGAAAGTCTAACGGATTGTTCATGTGTACTTATGAAATTATTAGCAAGGTATGCTTTGATGGTTTACTTTAAGAGATAATACGCGCTAAATTACCCAATGATGCCAAGCCTCGCTCTAACCAGCGGGGCTTTTTTTATGCCTAAAATCTGGAGCCCTAAATGGCCTATGATCCGCAACAACAGCGACCGGAAGAACAAGCATTAAACACCAACCGTGAATCGCTGAACATCCGGCAGCCAGGTGAAACTGGCAGCACTGGTTTCGACTGGGAGCAGGTGCGTAAAGCGCGCGAGGCCGCTGGCCGAAAATCGGTGGTTCCCGATCCGAGTATTGGCCTCGGCGATATTGCACGCTCTGCTGCTTCAGCACCTTTAGAGATGGTTCGGTCTGGTGCTCAGATTTTTGATGCGGGCAATGAAATGCTTGACCGTAAAGCTTCTGGATACCGTTCAGGAGAGAGCAAACCGCTAATTGATTTAGGCATTGACCCTGCAATACTAAAAGTGATGCGTGATAATGAGGGAAATCCATTATCTGATGCTGGCTCTGCAGCAATAAATGCAGCAGGAAAACTTGCGGGTTCGATGTCTGATGCAATTACTAGTGGGTACAGTGAGGGTGCAAAACAAGCCGCCGCGATGCCTTTCATCGAGCAAGACGAAAAAGGGAATTATCGCTTAGGATCTGGCTTTTTCGACAAAGATGCTTGGATGATGAATGCGATCCCTACGGTGTCGCAATTACTTGCTGGCGGGGCGGTATCAAAGCTTGGCGCAGTCGCGACAAGAAACGCTGTCGAGAACTCTATTTTTAATAGGCTTAGCAAAAAACTCCCGGAGGAAGCGGCACGTCAGGTTGCGAAAGAAACCGCTGAAAGGGCTGCTTCAGTTGCGGGTAAAACTGCTTTCGTTGGTACCATGGCAGCCACCGCCCAAGGTGGCGGTGGTACTGATATGCGTGAACAAATTAATACATTGTCCTTTACTGATTTAATGCAAAGTCCATCCTTTCAAAAAGCGTTCGATAATGTGGATTTGAACCCTGCTAATGCTTCCCTTTCTGACACCGAAAAACTCACATTAGCAAGGAATCAGATTGCAGATCAGGCGGCTAGCGCAGTAACGGCCGATCCTAAAATGCTGGCCATCAATATCGCGGCATCAACGCTGGGCGATCATACACTTCTCAATTTGCTTACAAAGAAAGGTGCCGCGTCTGGTGTGCTTTCCGGTGCCCTGACTGGGGCTGTGGCTGAAGGTTCTACTGAATTTGCTCAGGGCGCTGGGCAGCGATATGTCCAGAACCAACAGCTTATTGATACTGCTGGGCAAAAAATCGACCCTATGAAGGATGTTGTGACTACCGGTGCAAGCAACGCAGTCCTTGGTGCTGGTATGGGGGGAACCATCGGTGCCGTTGGCGGTTTTCGCGGTAGCCGATCAACACCTGAGCAGCAGAGTGTTGAACAACAAAATCAACCAGTTAATACTGAAAGTGCCACCGGAGAGCAGCAGCCGGTCACCGGCAATAATCCAGAATCAATGCCTGATCAACCGGCACAAACAGCACCTGGTCAGTTTGCCGCTGAAGAGGTCGCCGGTACCGCGCCTACGCGTGCCGACGAGTTCAGGGATACTCCAGCATATCTGCGCCAAGATCCGCGCATTCAAGGTTTTGCCGTAGATAACGACGTGCAGCGTGCCCTAGCGGAGCAACAGCAATCCCCGACGGCTGACGAGCTAATCCAGCAGCAAATGAAATCGGGTGATCAGGGTTATACCCCTGAAGAGCTGGCGGCACAAGAGCGGGCAGATCAAATCCGTGAAGCGCTTATGCCGCGACTACCGCCTCCAGGTAAAACGTCAGTCATCGCCATGCCGGGTGAAGTGGCAAACGTGAATGTTGATGACGCGCAGGTGGGTGACGGCCCACAGTTCCGCGCCGGGAAACAGGTTCGGGGCCAGCAATTCATACCGCGCGATGCAGATCCTCAAGGGAATGAAGTCGGTCGCGCATCGCAGACCTATGACGGTGAGACAGTTCCAGGCAACGCTATCACCGACAAGAACATCATTTTCGCCGATGGGCCAGTAACCAATACTGACGATGTGCAGGCCGGATCTGCGCCAGCATTCACCCGGGGTGAAACGCGCGATCAGAGAAACCTGCGTGAATACTCTGAAGGCATCGGTGCCAATAACCAGCCTCAGGGATTGCCAGACAATCGGCAGCGCGCTGGTGGTGTTCCCATTGATGCGCAGACCGAAGCCTATGCCAAGGGTGAACCAGTCGGTGAGCTGCGCTTCTTTGGAGATAAACCTTTCGCCACATTACGTATGGCCCAGGCATCCCGTTCGGGTAAAACACCCGGCGCTACGATCGAGGCCGTCGAAGGTGGTTATGCGATTCGAATGCCGGTAGATAAGCCAAAACCAACGCCAAGCCAGCATGACGGCGAAGGCGAGCTAAGGCTGTTTGGTGACAAGCCATTTGCAACATTACGGATGGCTCAGGCATCACGCTCAGGGAAAACACCCGGCGCCAAGATCGAGGAAGTTGAGGGTGGATATGCGATACGCATGCCGATAGAGAAAGCGTCAGCTCCTGAACCACAGACGGTGGCCACAGAAAATGGACTGACAAAGGACGAGTCTGCTGAGCTGATACAGCGGATGCTTGCTGATGACAGTGCCAACGGCCATGTGATGGGCATCTTCAGGGCTGCCCATGGCACGCCAGAGGAACGGCGAATGTATGGTGCACAATATCGCCCAGTTCTCAACGAACATCGTGCCAAAAGGCCACACTGGCGCGGTAACGCTGAACTTGAAGACACAGGGAGTGACCATGGTTCTACGCGTCATGAAGACCAGATCGACGACTTCGGCCAGAAGCTGGAAGGCGCAGCGAAGCACAAGTGGGGCAAGTTCTCGGAGGCAATGGAGCGTGATGCTACGGATGAGCAGTATCGAACTGAACCCTTGTCCAAGCTGTTCCCTCAACCTGACTACAGCAAAATGTCCGCTGACGGTGTTGGCAGCGATAAGTTGGCGTTGCTTTCCATGTTGCGGGCTCAGATCCCACCGACCAAACCTAAACGTTTGCTTCAGCGCTGGGTCGAGTCTGCTCAGACGATGAAGGGACTTTCCGGGGATCTGCTTAGTGGAAGGGTCAGTGTTGCTGATGTTCGTGAACAGATGCGCAATAGCAAAAATCTGCGTGGCATGTTGGATACGCACGATCTGATTTCTTCCTTGCCGCCAGAACAGATGGCCGCCGCGTCAAAATATCGCGTGCGTCATTCGCATTACTCTATGTACGAGGGGAAGCAGTACCCGGATCCGGGTAAATCGGTCTACGAGTTGGAAACGGCCAAGGGGTCAGCGGTTGGCGGTGTTGCCGATACGGATAAAGCCAACTTTATGGATAAGGCGCGAGCTTTCATTGATCAACAAAGTAGTGGCGCTCCAGCGTCGAAACAAACCAACTTCACTATCCATGCTGATCGCCTTACTCGCGATATTTTCATTGGCTACAAGGGAGCTAGCGGGGTAGCCAGGATAAAAGAAGGGTTCAAGGATCCTCGTGCAGCCCGAGATTATCTCAATGAGAACCGCGCTGAGCTGGAAAGCCAAATAGCCAAGCAACGTGATAAGGCACGTACCGAGCAGCGTCGTGATACCAACGCCCCGCGAGCCGGTGCCGAAAGGCGAACCGCCGACGTTACCCCAACGCAGTTCGATAAAGAGTTCGGTTTCCGTGGGGTACAGTTCGGAAACTATGTGGAGTCGGGTCGCCGCCAGGCAGAATTGAACGATGCCTTTGATAGCCTGCATGACATGGCCGACATTATCGGCGTTCCGGCAAAAGCCATTTCTCTGAATGGCGAGCTCGGCCTTGCGTTCGGCGCGCGTGGACGCGGCGGTTCTAATGCAGTTAAAGCGCATTATGAGCCGGGCGAGGTGGTGATTAACCTGACGAAAAATAATGGTGCCGGTTCGCTGGCACATGAGTGGTTCCATGCATTGGACAACTATTTCGGTCAGGCTGACGTAGGTGGCGGGCGTGGCGACAATTATGCGACGGTTCGCCGCCGGCAGACCATGAAGTTCCAGGATGGGAAGATGGTGCCGGCTGATTTCCCTGTGCGCCAAGAGGTCTGGAATGCATGGAAAGGAGTGATGAAAGCCGTTGGCGATAGCGGCATGGTTGCCCGCGCGCAGAAGCTGGACGAGCTGCGCAGCAAACCCTATTGGGCAACCAATGTTGAAATGGCTGCTCGTTCGTATGAGCGCTATATTCTCGATCGGGCCGAGGCCAAAGGCATCCGCAATGATTACTTGGTCAACCTCAAAAAAGGGGATGAGCATGGCAACCCGGATACCTACGCTTATCCGACAGAAGCAGAGCTGAATAATGGCGCTCGCGATGCTTTCGATACTTTGTTCAAGACGCTGAAAACCAAACCTACAGATCGCGGCGTGGCCTTCTACTCCAAAGATGGCCTCGATATTGGCGGTGGCAATATCCTTTCCGAGGGCAATTTTGATACGTCCGGGACGAAACCAGATAAGGGGATGGGGGACAAACAGGCTCAGCATATCGCTGACCAGTGGGTTCGCCGCTTCAATGGTGCGGCAAAAATCAAAGTTCAGGTTGTTCAGTCCCAGGCCGACGCCGCGGCTATGATGCCGAATGGCATCCCGAAAGAATTTGGTACGGTGCACGCCATTTACCAGCCCGAGCTCAGCCGCGTGATTGTGGTTGCCGATAATATTGCCGACGGCAAGCAGCTGCGCGCCAAGTTGCGCCATGAGGTTTTGGCACACCATGGCCTGGCCTCAGTGATCGGGGATGTGGAATATGACCGTATTATCCGCGTGCTTCACCAGACGCGTGATAGCAAGAACCCGGAAATTCAGTCTGTTTGGCGACAGGTGCAAAAGGCCTACGGCAACGAGTCGCCCGAAGTCCAGGCGAATGAGTTTCTGGCGCACATGGCAGAGCGTTCTGAATTAACCGGATTGGGCCATGTCTGGGATCGGTTTGTTGCAATCATCACCAATGCTTTGCGTAATGCTGGTTTCTTCAATCCGGAGGATATCACTCCGTCGGAAATCCGCAATATCCTACACTCCATTGCCGGCCGGTTTAAACGCACTGCGATGTATGAAGGTGAGCAGCCAGGCAGCAGGGAATTTGACGATACATTCAGCCGCACTGATGCGCTTTACTCAGCATCTGGTCGGAAGGATCTGTTTAAGCCTGACAGCTACGACGCCAAGAAATTCGCTGCTGAAGTTGAGGATATCGCCGGAATGGAGAATCCTCCTCGCGGCATGGTGCGCCTCGGAGACACTCCGGCAGTTTATCGCGCTCTTGGTGCCCGGAATCTGGAAATGGTTATGCCGGCTTCCGTTGTGCATAAGGCGACTGATCCGACGGTGCGTGAGCATCAGGTTAGGTTGGAAGATATGCAGCGGTTACCTGAGCTCATTGCTGATCCGGTCGCGGTGATGCGATCTGCCACCGAAGGGGATGCTCTTGTATCGTTGGTTGAGGCCAAGGATGTTTACGGCAACCCGGTGATTGCGGCCATTCATCTTAATGGGAAGGGCGCAGGGTTTGCTGAGATCAACAAAATTGCGAGCGTTTACGGGAAGGACAATAACGTAGCGTTACAGCGTCAGTTGGATAACAACCTTCTGTACCTGAATAATGGAAAAGCCGCTAAGTGGCTTCATGCAGTCGGGCTCCAATTGCCCGAGGCGAACACCCTTAGCAGCTCAAGTAAAAATATACTCTCTCCCGATGATATCCGCAAGAACACCGCACTGTACTCCCGTACTGGTGAAGCCACCATGGACGAAATCACCAACAGAAAAATGGGGTTCAACGTCGAAAAAGGGAAGGTCGAAAAGGCCAAAGACTTTTACGGCATGGTGAAATCGAAGGACAGAACGGAGCTGAAAAGCTGGCTGCAGGAGATGGGCCGCAAATTAAACACCAAGACCTTCGACGGTATGGCACCGTTAAAGTATGCGGAAGACGCTGCTGGTAAATCAGATGCCCGATCATCGGCATACATTGGGGCGCGTATGGCTGCCGGTGCTGGCTCAGTCACTGCGGCCACTCTGGAGCACGGCCTGCCCAAATACAATAAAGCCGATGGTGTTGTAGAGCGGCAGGCGGGAACGGGTAAAGAGGATGCGCTGATGGGCATTCTGGACGTCCTGGGTAATCATCGCGAAAACTTCCTTAAGTGGATTGCTGGCCACCGGTCTGAGCGACTGATGGCAGAAGGGAAAGAAAACAACTTCACGACCGACGAGATCGCCTATATGAAGGGGCTGAATAAGGGAAATGAGGTGCTGTTTGACGCCCAGAAGAAAAAATATGACACCTTCATTAAGTCGATTTTGGATCTGCAGCAGGATATGGGCCTTATTGATCCGGACAGTCGATCCAACTGGGAAAGCGCCTGGTATTTGCCTTATTACCGTGAAGCGGAAAACGGTGATGTGAAAGGGCCATGGAGTACGCGTGGCATAGCCAACCAAAGCAGTACTGTCCGCAAACTTAAAGGTAGCGACCTGACGATCAAGGATCCGATTGAGAATCTGTTCAATTATGTGGCCAAGTCAGTGGATGCCTCGATGAAGAACGAGGCGATGCGTCGTGCCGTGGTTAACCTGGCTGACACTGGCATTTTAGAGGTGATCGAGTCCCCGAACAAAATGGATTTTGAGCGTATCGGAAAAGATGTGGTGAAGGTTTTCACTGACGGCAAAGAGCAACTGGTGCAGGTCAATGACCCTGAGCTTTACCGTGCATTCACCATGATTGACCTGGAACGCAGCAACTCAGCATTCATGAAAGCGGCACGCCAGGCGAAGAAAGTGCTGACGATCGGCACAACGAGTATGCCGGACTTCATCATCCGCAACTTCCTGCGTGACTCGCTCCATTCGTGGGCTATCAATAAAGACGGGTTTAAGGCCGGTATTGATTCCTTCGCAGGGTTCAAGAAAGCCCTTAAAACTGATGACAGCCTTATCGACATGATGTTCGCCGGCGCCACGTTTGGCGGTGGATATTCCAACGTTTATGATCCGGCATCGACTGCGCGTTCAATCCGTGGCGTGCTACGCCGAAAAGGGTATACCGACAGCCAGATCAAAGAATTCGAGTCGTCCATTGTGAAAAGTGGCAAGGATGTCATGGATAAATTGGGAGCCGGGCTTGAGAAGTATCGTCACCTCAGTGAGGCGGCGGAGAACGCAAACCGCCTAGCCACGTATGAGGCGGCAATTAAATCAGGCAAGGGTAAGGCGCAGGCGGCGTTTGAATCGCGTGATCTGATGGATTTCAGCATGATGGGTGCCAGCAAGATCATGATTAACCTCAGTGACATGCTGCCGTTCTTTAACGCCCGTATGCAGGGACTGAGTAAGTTGGGCAGGGCGATTAAAGAAGATCCGAAGTCGGTTCTCAAGCGCGGCGGCATGATTACCGCTGCCTCTCTGGCACTCATGGCTCTTAACTGGGACGACAAACGCTATGAGGAATTGCCAGACTGGGATAAAGACACCTATTGGCATGCCTGGCTGCCCGGCGGTATTCACATCCGTTTGCCGAAGCCGTTCGAAATTGGACTGATGTTCGGTACGTTGCCGGAGCGGTTTATTCGAACTTTGGGTGGGCAGGACAGCCCTGGCAAATTTGGCAAGCTGGTGGCCCACAACTTCATGGAGACAATGGCCTTTAACCCAATCCCACAGGTAGCAATGCCGATCGCTGAAGCGTATGTGAATTATGACTTCTTCAAAGGTGGGCCGATCGAGAACATGGCGGACAGTAACCTGATTGCTGGTGCCAGATATAACGACCAGACCAGCCTGTTAATGCGTGAAATCGGTGAGGCTACAAATCTGTCGCCGAAGATGCTGGATCACATCATTCAAGGGTACACCGGCAGCCTGGGCGCATATGTCATGGGGGCGACCAATATCATGATGCGTGGTATGCAGGATAATGGTGAAACCGCGTCTATGCGACTGGACGAAATGCCGGTGATTAAATCACTGTTGCGTGGCTATGGTGACGACCCAGCGAAGTCTACTCAGTTCAGTGAGGACTTCTACCGGATGATGACGCAGGTAAATCAGATCAACAGCACCATTAATTCGTATCGTAAGCAGGGGCGAATTGAAGATGCTCAAGAGCTGCAGGCGGAAAACAGGGATAAGTTGTCACAACGGAAGGGATTAACGGCGACGCAGACAGAGCTCCGCCAGTTGAATAACCGGATTGAGCTGGTGCGCATTGATCGTATTCTGACGGCCGAGCAGAAGAGGGAAAGGATTGACCGCTTTATGGCCCAGCGAAATAAACTGGTGCAACAGGCGGTCGAGAGAGTTAATCCGTATTTTAATAAGTGAAATTAATTTGTTTTACTTAAGACTTATCTGGGGTTTTGCTGTTCTGAGCAATATTCAATAGAATGCTTGGTAAAGTGACGAAAGAGAAACTATCTAACGTTATAGTGAGCTAAATAGTGAGTGGAGTATAACTAAAATAAGCCCGCTCGTAGGCGGGCCGTGTATCCAATAATGGCATTTTATTCTGTTTTTATATCTTGCTGAGCAAGACGGTGTTTGCATTCTTCATTATTAAAAAGGCATTTTGAGTACAGGCCGCGGACCAAGCTAAGGCCCATAATGTTTTATCTGTGATTTCAGTGTTGAAGTTCCGATCTGATAAGCGTGACATAAGTCGTTTTTCTGAACCATCAGGATTAATGGCTTCAATATGTGACCAATAGCTTGTATTCCCTATAAAGCTAGGGTGAGCAATATCACACAAAAATTCATAAGTAGGCATCAAATCTTCAGTTCCTGGACTTTTAGACAGTCGTTTGAGTGACGTCATAATATTTGTTTGAGTTAATAGATCCTCTTCAGGTTGATATCTCGTTCCCCAAATCATTTTTGCCACTAAATTTTCAATATCGGTAGAGGTTACAGTTATATCGGGGGGGAAGGATATTTTTTTAAAATTATGCTCTAGAGTGTTCGCGTTTAATAAAAAAACTGTTGAGAGTTCCAATAGCGAACGCGCTGCAATCGCTGGTACGATAACTTCTCGCTCGTTTATGCTATTTAAACATGACCGAATTAACTCAATTCCACGCCACCATGTCATCATTGAGTAGGCTTCAATGTTACGAGCTTGGTCAGTCCAGTAAAGTCTGTTTAGTTCTAAATGTGAGCTAGCTTCTTCGGCCTGTTTTGTAAGGGAGTCAAGATCTGAAAATATCCATCTATATTCATTTGGCAGCGTTGCATCAAGCTTAAAGCAATTGCTGATTATGTTTTCTGAATCTCTAACGAAAACACTGGAATTTTTGCCGCAATATTCTTTTAACCAATCACTATATATATTGTTGTTCATAACAATCCTTTTGGTTTATGTTGTATTATTAATTTTTATTGTTATATTAAATAGAGATGGACATACAAATAAAATGATATTACATATGCCGATTACTAAAATAAATTTAGTGCTAATTATTTATCTTTATGTCCAGAAATTTAATTATCATCTTGATGAATTATTGCAATAATGAACTATTCTGATGTTTAAAAACGAGTCTTAATGTATTTTTATTAGTTTAAGTTAGCCTCATAGTGTTGAATAAGCAAGCAAAAGAACCTTATTTTTGTGACTGATGGATAGCAGCGAAAATGAACATAACAACGAAAAAACCAACGATTCCAAGGATGATGCTGGTGTTACTGTCCAGATCCATACGGCCCTTGCCTGCAAGCAGGTAGGCAGCGATTAGGAAGGGGATGCAGAGTGCAGGGTGTATCATCACCATGACGGCGGCAAGGATTAGGCATATAGTGAAGGCGGTTGAGGTCATTTTTGTTTCCGAATTATCCACGAATATAAACGAAACATCAGGTAAATGTATGATCTTTAAGGGCTAGCATAGGGCGTGTAGAGCTGCTTTTTTAAGGTAAAAATCATATATTTAATTGATTTTAAAGGGAAATTAATGTATTTCTCGACTTTAGGAATCGTATTCGGTCTTTTTTTGTGCCTTTGATTTTCAAGTGTTTATTTGAAGGAATAAAACCTCGATATTCGTTCTTTTACGTTATCACGTATTCTTCCCTCTCTTCATTCAAGCATATTGTTAGGTTTGCACAGCGTCCTGTATGCTGGCCATAACAGGCTATCGCAGAAGGTGAATGATCGTTGAATACGAATAAATATGGTCAACCTGTAGGTTTTCCCTTGCCTGAATGGCAGTCAGCATCCTTTCCGAAATTGAGTGAGTTAAACGGACAGCACTGCAAACTGTCGCCCCTTAACATCGATCATTGCGAAGCGCTTTTCGATGCATATTCGCTGGCAAGGGATGACAGAGACTGGACCTGGCTTGGTGCAGAGAAGCCTGCCTGTCTGCATGAAATGATGCTTTGGGTTGAAAATAAAATTAACGACAGTTACCTGGTTGCCTGGGCCGTGACGGAGATGAAAAGTGGACGCCCGGTTGGTGTCGTCTGCTATAGCTGCATTGATACCGTTAATGGCGCACTAGAAATAGGGCATGTGACTTGGTCACCTATGATGCAACGAACCACCCTGGGTACAGAGGCCATATACCTGCTGCTTAAAAATGCCTTTTCTCTGGGCTACCGTCGGGTTGCATGGCGTTGTGATTCACTGAATGTGGCATCAAGAAAAGCTGCTGAAAGGCTGGGATTTTCGTTTGAAGGACGCTTCCGTCAGGCGATGACTCGTAAACAACGTAATCGCGATACGGACTGGTTATCTGTTATCGATATCGAATGGCCAATTGTTGACAAGGCTCTCTCAGGTTGGCTTTCATCCGAAAACTTCACTGAAGATGGGACTCAAAAGCGCAATCTTGAAACATTTTTCACAAAGTAACAGCACGATTGGAATGACGTTAATCCATGAACCGGCTAGTCGCCAGAGAGCACCGCGCTTTTAAACCTAAGGATTCTAAAGCCATAAAAGGCTCACTGATATTTTACTTCTGTGAACCTTTTCCGTTTTGAGCAGGGCTTCCGGTTAGCTACTCAAAAAATCAGCGGTTTGCCGGGCCGGCCTGGAAGGAGTAGGTGGCAAACAGCGCGGTTACTGCCTGTTGGATCTGGGCCTGGCTGGCCGGTTTACCATCCGAACTCAGCGTGTTGCTGGCGGTTCCACGCCAGACCAGCTGTTTCTTCTTGCTGTCCACCAGGTCTACCGTCAGGGTGCCTTCGGTATAGCTCCAAACGGTTTGATTATAGCCCCCCCAGCCGGCATAACCTCTGCGACCGACCGGTACCGGAGCGTCGTTCACCTGCACCTTGTTTTGTTTCATCGCGCTGCTGTACACCAGCAGATCAGGGGTTGCGCTGGCTTTATACCCGCGTTGTTCCATTTGTTGTTTAATTGCCGATTGAATGTACTTGCCCGTCAGCGTTTGGTACTGCCCGGCAGTTTCTGTGGCAAAACCGTAGGTATGGTATTGGGTGAAGTTGGCGCTGTGGTCATAATCACTGGTCACCTGCGGCTGGCTGGCACAACCCGACAATAAAGCCATCGAACCCGCTATAAAAAGGCAAGGAAGTAAACGCATAGCAAACCCCTTTAGGATTATTGGTTTCATAAACTTAGACCCAGAAGTGGTGGTTAGCAAATAGTGAATTAACGCCGAATTTTCTTTTTCTGAGAGGGAAAAATAGCAATCTAATTATTGCTTGAGGTTTCAGTTAATATTATGGACTCCCGGCCTTTTGGTGATAATGCTGACGGGTCACTGTGAGCCTAAAACTCCGCTACATGGAGAGTTTGCCATGACTCGCCAGCATTAATCGGCGTTGAGTATACGGAAACGCCTGCCGCTATTTTTGTCTTAACGAGCCGCCAGAGCAAAGAAAAACGGGTCTGATTTTGTACTTTACTGTCACGATACCTTCTGCAGACCGGTCCATTTTCCCCAAATTCGGAACACGCCGCTGGCCCCGATAGCCGTAGCTTTGTTACTATCAGCGCACCCAAAGACTCAATGGTGCATTACATTGAAAATCAAAGCGTTGTTATTTGTTGCCTTAGCCGGTTTGGCCGGCTGCAGCCAGGAGGGAGCGATCGTGAGCCAACCCGTGAGTAAAGACGGCGACCATACGGAAGTGTTGCTGGTGAACAGTGCGCTGGTGGATTGTATGGGCGTCGCCCCAATGAAATGCATGCAGGTACGTCACTCCGTGCAGGGGCAGTGGGAATTGTTTTACAGCCAAATTGAAGGCTTTAACTTCGAACCGGGCTACCGTTACCGCCTAAAGGTCAAGGTAACCGAGTTGGAAAATGTACCGGCCGACGCCTCTTCACTGCGCTATACGCTGGTTGAACAGTTGGAAAAGAAAAAAGTCTGATTGGTTTTTGTCGGGCCGGGCGCACAGTAGCCTGGCCTTGAAACCCACCCCAAGACCCCCGCGTTTCTCCCCATGCCCCTGCCGCGGCAGCAAGATTTCACCGGTATAACTGGTCTGTTCACTGCACTTGTTGCGATTCTGCAATGCACCCGGCTTAAGTATATTGAGAAAATCAGGTATATTGTCCTTCGGTTTTTAGCTACCAAGAAAAAATTACTATGATTATCAAACCTAAAATTCGTGGTTTTATCTGCACTACCGCTCACCCGGCAGGTTGTGAAGCCAATGTCCGTGAGCAAATTGCCTACGTTAAATCACGTGGCGAACTGAAAAACGGCCCGAAAAAAGTGCTGGTGATCGGTGCTTCCACCGGTTATGGCCTGGCATCACGCGTCAATGCTGCATTCGGCAGCGGTGCAGCCACCATCGGCGTATTTTTTGAAAAGCCGGGCAGCGAAGCCAAAACCGGTTCTGCCGGCTGGTACAACTCTGCTGGTTTTGACAAGGCAGCTAAAGAAGAAGGCCTGTACGCGAAAAGCGTTAACGGCGATGCATTCTCTAATGAATGCCGCCAAACGGTTATCGACCTGATCAAACAGGACCTGGGCCAGATCGACATGGTGGTTTACTCACTGGCTTCGCCGGTACGTAAAATGCCGGAAACCGGTGAAGTGGTGCGCTCTGCGCTGAAACCTATCGGCGAACCGTACAAATCCGTGGCACTCGATACCAACAAAGACGTGCTGGTTGAAGCCGTGGTTGAGCCGGCCAACGAGCAAGAAATTGCTGACACTGTCAAAGTGATGGGCGGCCAGGACTGGCAACTGTGGATGGATGCACTGGAAGAAGCCGGCGTGCTGGCTGATAACGTGCAGGCAGTGGCTTACTCCTATATCGGCACCGACCTGACCTGGCCAATCTACTGGCACGGTACGTTGGGCAAAGCAAAAGAAGATCTGGATCGTGCGGCTCTGGCCATCGATCAGAAACTGAAGGCCAAAGGCGGCGCGGCTTACGTTGCCGTGCTGAAGTCGGTGGTGACTCAGGCTTCCTCCGCAATCCCGGTAATGCCGTTGTATATCTCTATCGTCTTCAAAATCATGAAGGCGCAGGGGATCCACGAAGGCTGTATCGAGCAAATCCAGCGTCTGTTCGCCACCAAGCTGTACAGTGGCACCGCACCGGATACCGATGAGAAGCACCGTCTGCGTCTGGACGACTGGGAACTGCGCGACGACGTGCAGAACACCTGCCGTGAAATCTGGGCACAGATCGACGACAGCAACATCAATGAGCTGACCGATTACCAGGGCTATAAGGCCGAGTTCCTGCGCCTGTTCGGTTTTGGTCTGCAAGGTGTTGATTACGAAGCCGACCTCAGCGGTGAAGTTAAGTTTGATGTGGTTGAGTTAGTCTAAACCCGTCAGGCATTGAGAGAAGGTCGGGAGCTATCCCGGCCTTTTTTAGTTCTGCATCCTGTTTATCTTAAGTTAAATTATTTCCCTCCTTATTGAAATATAATGCAGTTTGTCTCGGTGTTATCTGCGGCTGAATACGAGTTAATAAACTAAAAAAAGTATTTTTTTATTTACTGCCACTCATGATTAAGTCTATTTTAAAAAGTAATATACAACGGCGAAAAAATAGGCCAATCAAGGGTGTTAGATCGTTAACCAACTAAATATATTATCTCCACCCATTATTAGCCTCAGTGTTTTCTATTTAATTTGCGTTTGGTTTTTATCAATTAATCTGTCTGCTATTTGAGCGCTGTTGATTAAATCATCAGGGAAACTCTCGTTAATATAATGAGAGTGAGCCGCCGTATGGGCTTTAATGGAGTTTATGCTTTTGAAATTGTCTTCTGTAATGACGACAGCGCTCACTTTGCTGGCGTCTTCCTGTTGCTGTGCGTTTGTCGACAAGCATCCAACTCCTGCCCCTGTGGATGAGGAGAACGCCGCCGTTGATTATCGGCAGCGGTTAAATGGCGTGTTGCAACATCTCTGGTATGTAGAGCAAATACGCTCGGAACAGGCGCAACTTGCCACTTTACGCGCTCAGCGCAAAGCATTGGAGTCCGCTATTCGCCAGCGGGAATGCGAGGTGGCCGCAGCGTCATCGTCTGCCGATCAACGGGCAGTGGGTGCGTCATTGGATCCACGGGTTAACTGAATTTTGGGAGTCTATCGATGAAAAGGATCTTTCTCGCCTGCGTGGCGCAGTGCTATTGCCTCAGCGCTCTGGCATCGTTTGATTTTCAGTACCACGCTGAACCGCCACTGGATAATAAAATCGCCGACAGCTATCAGCAAAAACGCAGTGGGCTAAAACATAAGATATGGAGCGCAGAAGCTTTGACGCAGGCCAATGATGAGGCAATAGCGCAGGAACAACAGCGCGCTGCCGCCGACCTGGCAAACCGAAAACGCCATAACACCCAGTATGGAGAATATCGCTGCGGGAAAAACAAGCAACAGCATGGCAAGCCTTGTTACCCTTCGGGTGGGGCGATGGATTTCCCCACATTCAAGCGCCATCGCTGAAGCGGGCAGCCAGGATCAGAACTGCCGTCGAAGCGCTATTTAACCGCCCCTTTCTGCAACAGCGGCGGGACGTTCAGCGCCAGAAAATCCACCAGTGCGCGCACCGAAGGCAGCATGCCGCGACGGGTCGGGAAGACCGCGTGCATAATCAGCGGGGCGCAAGCCCATTGTGGCAAGACGCGCACCAACTCACCCTGCATCAGCGCCTGATGACAGGTGATATCCGGCAACAACGCGATACCCAGGTGCTGAGAAAGCGCATTGCGGACGATCCCCCATTCGCTGCACATCAGCCGCGGTCGCACGCGCACCGCCCGTTTTTCCCCCTCGGGGCCTTCCAGATCCCAAGTTTGTTGTTCGCCAACGTCGACCAGGGTCAACAAATCATGGCTGCTCAATTGCTGCGGATCGGTTAAAGGAGGACGTTGCGCCAGATACTGCGGCGAAGCGACCAGGATACGCACGCTTTGGCCCAATTCACGGGCTATCATACCTTCACTCATGTCTTTACGCTGGCGCAGACGCAGTGCCACATCAATCTTGTCGGTCACCGGATCAAACCGGTTATCGTTCGCCAGCAACTGCACCTGAATACCGGGGTTTGCTGCCATAAAGGCCGGCAGGCAGGGCGAAAGCAGCACATCGGAGGCCACCTTGGGGCAACTGACGCGCACCAGGCCGGAGGGTTCCGCCCGGCTTTGGTCGATCAGTTCCTGGGCAATCTCGGCCTCATTGATCGCTATCTGTGCATGACGCAGTAGCAGTGAGCCGGTCTCCGTCAGCTTGACCCGACGGGTGGTGCGCTGGAACAGTAACACCCCAAGACGATTCTCCAACGCCAGCACGCGCGCGCTCAGCTTGGATTTTGGGATATCCAGCGCACGGCTGGCGGCGGAAAACCCGCCGTATTGGGCGACCTGGGCAAAATAGTAGAGGTCGTTCAGGTCTTTCAGTATGCCTTTCTGCATTCTTATTGTCCTTAATTCGAGAACAGTGAATCAGAGTATGGCATCTTTTTGCGCCCAATAGCGCATCTTATACTGCCCCACATCGAAGCAACGGCAACAGGTTCAGTGGGAGAGTGTATGGAAATTACAGCAGCAGTCAGTGAGGGCGCAGTAGGGGGATTTTCCCTTAAGCAGTTGCAACTGGGCGAACCCCGTGCCGATGAGGTCCTGGTAAAACTGGTGGCTACCGGCCTGTGTCATACCGATATCGCGGCCCACAAAGGCATTATCCCTATGCCCGCCCCGGTGGTGCTCGGCCACGAAGGTGCCGGAGTGGTGGTGCGGGTGGGGGCCGGGGTCAGTAAAGTGGTACCCGGTGATCATGTGGTGTTGTCGCTGGCCTCTTGTGGCACCTGTGACAAATGCAGCATCGGCATGCCGACCTACTGCCGTCAGCATGTGCCACTGAACTGGCTGGCCCAGCGCGCCGACGGTTCGGTCAGCCTGCATGATGCCGGGGGCGACGTGCACAGCCATTTCTTCGGTCAGTCCTCTTTTGCGCAATACGCGGTGGTCAATGCCAGCAGTATCGTGCCGATCGATAAAACCATTCCACTGGAGTACCTGGGGCCACTGGCCTGTGGGCTGATGACCGGTGCAGGTGCCGTGATTAACACTTTGCAAGCACAGGCGGGCTCCACGCTGGTGGTGTTTGGTCTGGGCGCTGTGGGCCTGGCGGCGGTGATGGCGGCCCGGGTGGTGGGTTGCGGTCAGATTGTGGCGGTGGATATCAAGGATAACCGTCTGGCGTTGGCCAAAGAACTGGGTGCCACCACGGTGATCAACTCGAAAACGGCGGACGTTGCCGAAGTGATTAACCAACTGACCGGTGGGCGCGGCGCGGAATATAGCGTCGAAGCCGCCGGGCATGCGGGTGTGATGGCTGATGCGGTACGGGTGCTGGCGGAAAATGGCAAATGTGTGCTGACCGGCGTGGTGCCGCAGGGCGAGTCCTTGCCGCTTGACATCATGCATCTGATCCGCGGGCGGGCAGTACAGGGTTCCATTATGGGCGATGCGGCGCCGGCGGTGTTTATTCCCATGATGGCACAGTTGTTCCAACAGGGGCGCTTCCCGATCGATCGCCTGATCCGTTTTTATGCCATGAATGACATTAACCAGGCAATGGCGGATTCACAATCCGGTGAAACCATTAAAGCCGTAATACGTATGTAATCCCTCATAAGGTAAAAAACATGAAAAAACTTTTTTCAGCGGCCCTGCTGGGGCTGATGGGTATGGCTGCGTCCGCGCAGGCCAACGACCATATTATCGAAAAACAGGGGCTGTATTATCTGCAGCCGGGCTACGACGTTAACGACGTCGCCGAGTTTTACTGGCGCAGCCTGAACGGCTGGTCGGAGAAACCGGCCAACGTCGCCAAATATTTTACTCCACAGGGGGTGTTTGAACTGCCTTATGCGCCGGTGGAGGATTTTAGTTTCTTCGCCACGGCTTCCAAAGGACGTGAAAATATCACCCGTTACTTTACCGGTATGAGCGAGTACCTTGGCGATCTGAAATATGCCGGCTGGAAGGGCTGGAGAAAAGTGGTGACGGCGGAGCCTGGGGTGTTTGTGTTTGAATACACCAGCAGCGGTAAAATCAAACAAAGCGGCGGCGATTATAATCAGCAGTTTATTGCCATCGTGACCATCAATGATGGGCAGATTGCCAGCGCCCGCGAATATTGGAACCCGTATGTGGCGCTGCGTGATTTCGGTCTGATCCGTAAAACGCAATAACAGCGGAGCCCCCGGCCTGTACCGGGGGCATCGGTTAGCGGCAATATTCTTTCAACAGGGCAATGGCATCGGGTTTTAACTGATAAAGATAGACCGGCCTGCCGGTGGTACCGTACAGAATGCGGGTACCGAGAATGCCGCTCTCCGCCAAATAAATCAGGTATTTACGGCAGGAAACGCGTGAAATACCGATGGCGTTGGCCAGATTATCGGTCGAAAACTCCCCGTCGTGCTGTTGCTCAATCCATTCACACACCGTACTCAGCGTGATGCTGGTTAGCCCTTTCGGCAGCTTTTTCCCCTCGCTGCTGCTGGGCTGACGGCGTAACAGGCTGTCAACATCGCCCTGTGAGAATTCGCGCTGCGCCAGGATCTGCGACTGCTGCTGGTAGTTGCTCAACGCCTCTTTAAAACGCCCGAACTGGAAAGGTTTGATCAGATAATCCACCACGCCGTAGTGCAAGGCACGCTGCACCGTATCCACGTCGCTGGCGGAAGAAATGATGATGACGTCGGTTTTTTCACCCAGCTCTCGCAGGCCGGGTAGCAAGTCCAACCCGTTCTCCTGCTGCATATAGATATCCAACAACACCAGATCGATACTGACTTCGGCGTCGGCCAGCAGTGCCCGCGCCTGCGCCAGGGTGGCAACCGTCGCCTGACAGTGAAAACCGCTCACCTGACTCAGGTAGTATTTGTTTAACTCCGCCACCATCGGGTCGTCGTCGATAATCAATACGTTAATCATGGTTCAGCCCTTGGCCTGATAGGGAATATGGACAAAGAACTGGGTCAGCTCACCCGGTTCAGATTCAAAATCAATGCTGCCGCCCAGCTTCTCCAGGTTGCTGCGGATCAGCGCCAGGCCGATACCGCGTCCCGGTCCCTTGGTGGAAACGCCCTGTTCAAAAATACGTGCGCCGAGAGCCGGATCAATACCGGGGCCGTCGTCGCTGACTATACAGTGTAAGTGATTCTCATTGTGATGAAAGCTCAGGTTGATCTCGTGCCCCTCAACGCCATCGATAGCGTCAATGGCATTGTCAATCAAATTGCCTAGCACGCTGATCAGCACGTGGGTGGTTTCCGCATCGTCGGTTTCCGGCAGCAGGCTGGCTTCATCAATGGTCAACTCAATACCGGCTTCATGGGCACGGCTGATCTTGCCGATAAAGAAGCCCGCGACCTCTGGTGACTGGATTTTTCGCAGCAGTGCGCCGATCTCTTCCTGATAGGTGCTGGCGGTGTTGATGATGTAGTTTTCCAGTTGCTGATAAGCCTTCATGTGCAGCATGCCGAGGATCACATGCAGCTTGTTCATAAACTCATGTGACTGGACGCGCAACGCATCGGCATAGTGCGCCATGCCGCTCAGGCGCTGCACCAACTGGCTGATTTCGGTTTTATCGCGGAAGGTGGCGATAGCGCCAATCACCTGACCCTTGACGATCACCGGCACGGTATTGGTCAGCAGTTCACTGCCGTTAAAGCTGATCTGCTGGTCACGCAGCGGTTTACCGCTGGCCAGCACCTCCGCCAGATGCAGTTGAGCCGGCCAATATTTGCTGGCAGACTCCAGCAGCAGATTTTCGAACGGCCCGCTCTGGCGCAACAGACGTTTGGCTTCGTCGTTAACAATGGTAATACGTGACTGGTTATCGACCGCGATGACGCCTTCTTTAATCGATTGCAGCATGGCGTTGCGCTGTTCAAACAGGTTGGAGATTTCATAAGGTTCAAAGCCGAGCATGATGCGCTTCAGCGCCTTCACCAGGAAGAAGATGCCGAGGGAGCCAACCAGTGCGGCGAAGGCAAGGGTCCAATAGATGATCCAGCGGCTTTCGCCCACCACCCGGTGGACGGTATCGAGCGCAATACCGAGTGCTACCACGCCAATCTGCCGCCGTTCGCTGTCGTAGACCGGGGCAAATACCCGTAGTGACGGCGCCAGCGCACCGCGATTGATGGCACTGTTGGTTTCACCGCGCAGTGCAGGCTCCAAATCTTCACCGATAAAATGCTGGCCGATCAGCCAGGGTTTGGGGTGTGAGTAGCGGATGCCTTTCATGTCCACCACCACCACAAACAGCAATTCGTTCTGGTGCCGAACCTGCTCGGCGAAACGCTGGACCGCACCACTGTGATCCTCCCGCAGCAGGCCGTCAACCACATTGCTGGAGAGTGCCAGCGTTTCGGCAATCGCCATCGCTTTCTGACGTTGCTGGTCTTGCCCTTCGTGACTCATCTGCACAAAAAACAGCGCATATACCACCAGCAGCACCGAAGCGACGATGGCAGACACCATCAGCGTGAGGGTGGTGCTGAGCTTCAGCGGTATCCGTTGTTTTGGCATGGCGGTTCTCCGAATGGGCCTGTCAGGATAATAGCGGGGAATGGAACGCAGGGTAGCGACCGGCAGCAGGTTATAACATGCTGCCGCCGGGGGAGGGATTATTTTAGTTACAAAAGCGAGCGTTCAGGGCTGATGGTAGATTTCCAGCGCCTGCTGACCGCTGGCGCCCTGATGGATGATGGCCATTAACGCGCTGACCACTTTCGATGGGTTGCTGTGTTGATACACATTGCGGCCATACACCATACCGGATGCTCCCTGAGCCATCAGGGCGGCGGATTTTGCCAACACCGCGCCCAGTTCGCCTTTACCGCCGCCGCGTACCAGCGTTGGGCAACGCGCCGCTTCAACGATGCGGTGGAAGTCTTCCACCCGTTCGGTCGGGTCGGCCTTGATGATGTCGGCGCCCAGTTCACGTGCCAGCCGGACTAACGGCACCATTTTTTCTACGTCGCCCAGCGAACCGTAGGCAACGCCCTGGCCGGCCGGCGCCATCACCAGCGGTTCAATCATCAGCGGCATGGCATAGCGATCGCAGGCATGGCGCAGGCGGCCGATATTCTCGACACACTGGCGAAAAATGCCCGGTTCATCGGGGATCAGATACAGGTTAACCACCACTGCGGCTGCATCCATCTGCAGCGCGGCGAGGATCGGTGCCTCCGGGTTATGCAGCACCGCCCACATTTCACGGTGGCGCGCGGCGTTATAGGCATTGCCGACGTCGGTACGCATCACCAGTGCCGGTTTGTCGCGTTGCGTTGCGCGTTGCAGCAAATCCGCCTGGCCGTAGTTGACCTGAATGGCGTCGGGCCGGGCGACGATCAGGTTGTCCATCACCCGTTCGATATCCTCCAGGCCGATTAAAAAATCCGGTTCATTGGCGATGCCATGATCAATCGCCACATCGAGGCATTTGCCGTTATTAAACAGCCGGTTCATCCGTACCTTACTGCTGTGCTGCATGTCAGATCCTCCTGAAAATACATGTTCATTCAGTATTGTCGAGTAACGCGGGGGATGAAACCACGGATCCGCAAACTGCGTGCTCGCTCGCATATTTACTGAGAATTCGCAGTGCCATTTTTCATCACCGCAGGGCGTTTCCGGTAGTTGAACGCACTTAAGTCACGAACGCGCTGGTGACTTTTGCGCCATTTGTTAGATCCGTGTCATGTTTTTGTTACTTGGCCATTCCAAAACGCATGTTTCGCTTGTTTGAGTTAAAAAGTTTCAATAATCTCAATTATGAAATAAACATTTGATAATGATGGGGTGGCTTAAATGCCCTGAGAGCGTGTTTATTTTAAAGTGTTGTTTTTAATCTATTTTGAGACATTGATCAAAGTTTTACCCACCACCTGAATACGGTAAAAAAGCGATAAATCTGCCGTATCAAAGGGATAACATCGACCGGATTGTTGTTTGAATGTAAAAAATATTTTTCATTAGCTGTCAAATCAACAGGCCTCTTCACTCTAACAATTAAAGGGTACAGAACATGAAGCTGAAGAAACTGATCGTCACCTCGGTATTGATGTGCATGTTGCCGGCCAGCGTGTTGGCAAAAGACATCAAAATCGGCGTTTCAATGGCTGCTTTCGATGACAATTTCCTCACCATCCTGCGCCAGTCAATGCAGAGCAAAATGAAACAGGACGGCAACGTCAGTGGTCAATTTGAAGATGCAAAAGGGGATATCGCCCAGCAGATCCAACAGGTTGAGAACTTTGTCAGCCAGGGCGTAGACGCCATCATCCTCAACCCGGTCGATACCCAGGGCGTGAAGCCGATGATCAAACTGGCGGAAAACGCCAAGATCCCGCTGGTGTTCGTCAACCGCCGCCCGGAAATCAAGCTGCCTGCGGGCATGGCCTACGTCGGCTCGGACTCCAAACTGGCCGGCAAGCTGCAGATGGAAGAGTTGGCCAAGCTGATGAACGGCAAGGGCAACGTGATGATCCTGATGGGGGAATTGTCCAACGAATCAACCCGCGACCGCACACGCGGCGTGGAAGAGGTGGCGGCCAAGTATCCCGGCATCAAAATCCTCGACAAACAAACCGCCAAGTGGGGCCGTAAAGAAGCCGTCGACATTACCACCGACTGGGCGCTGACCGGTCAGCAGATTGATGCCATCGCCTCCAACAACGACGAGATGGCGATTGGTGCAATCCTGGCGCTGAAGCAGGCGAAGAAAAGTGGCGTACTGGTGGCCGGCGTTGATGGTACCCCGGATGCACTGGAATACATCAAGAAGGGCGAACTGGCGCTGAGCGTGTTCCAGGATGCCAAAGGGCAGGGTGAGGGCGCGGTGCAAACCGCCATTCAACTGGTGAAAGGCGAGAAGGTGGAAAGCAACGTCCTGATCCCGTATCAGTTGATCACCAAGGCCAACTATCAAGAATTTGCCGACAAGAACAGAAAATAAGCGTTCAGGCAGCGCAGTTATATCCCTGCCGCCTTGACCCGGCAGGGATGCATTGACGAACGGCGGAGGTTATCAGTATGTATCCCTATGTTCTTGAGGCTGAAGGCATCAGTAAGCAGTTCCCCGGCGTGAAAGCGCTGGATAAAGTCTCAATTAAAATCAAACCAGGCAGCGTACACGCGTTAATGGGAGAAAACGGCGCGGGCAAATCCACGCTGATGAAATGTTTAATCGGCATTTATCACCCCGATGAAGGCACCATTAAAATAAAAGGCCAACCGGTGACCTTCAGTGACACGCTGCAGGCGCTGCATTCGGGTATTTCCATGATTCACCAGGAACTCAACCTGGTGCCTTATATGACGGTGGCGGAAAACATCTGGCTGGGCCGTGAGCCGGCAAAGCTGGGCTTTGTTAATCATGACCAACTGAACAAGCAAACCCGTGAACTGCTGGTACGGCTGAACATTAAACTCAAACCTGAGACCTTGGTCGGTGAACTGAGCATTGCCAACCAGCAAATGGTGGAGATTGCCAAGGCGGTTTCCTACAACGCGGATGTGCTGATCATGGACGAACCGACCTCGGCGCTGACCGAGGGGGAAGTAGTGCATTTGTTCGCCATCATTCGCGAACTGCGTGACCAGGGCAAAGGTATTATTTATATCAGCCACAAGATGGACGAAATTTTTGCCATCACCGACGAGGTGAGCATCTTCCGCGATGGCACCTTTATCGCCTGCGATAAAACCGAGAACCTGACCAAACAGTCGCTGATCACCATGATGGTGGGGCGCGAACTGACCCAGATGTTCCCCAAATTCAACAACAATATTGGCGAGGAAGTGCTGCGCGTCGAAGGGCTACAGCGTGCCGATTGGTTTCACGATATCTCGTTCAGCGTTAAGCGCGGCGAGATCCTCGGCGTCGCCGGGCTGGTGGGAGCCGGTCGTAGCGAAGTGATGGAAAGCTTGTTCGGCATGCACCCGGCGGACGGCGGCCACATCTTTATCGAGGGCAAGGCAACCAAGGTGGATTCCCCCTCCAGGGCGATTGAACTCGGGCTGGCGTTCCTTACCGAAGACCGCAAAAAATCCGGGCTGTTCCTGGTGTTGTCGGTGGTTGAGAACATGAGCATCGTCAACCTGTCGGAGTACATCGGCAAGAATGGCTTTGTCAGCCACGTGCAAATGGCCAAGGACTGCATGGAGCAGATCAAAAAGCTCAACATCAAAACCCCGACCATGGATCAAATCATCAATAACCTGAGCGGCGGTAATCAGCAAAAGGTCCTTATTGCCCGCTGGCTGCTGGCCCAGCCGAAAATATTGATCCTCGATGAACCAACGCGCGGCATCGACGTGGGCGCTAAGGCGGAAATCTATCGCCTGATCAGCGAGCTGGCGAACCGTGGTGTCGCCATTATTTTGGTGTCATCGGAATTACCGGAAATCCTCGGCATGAGCGACCGGGTGATGGTGATGCACGGCGGCCGTATTACCGGCATTTTGGATAAAGAAGAAGCGGATCAGGAAACCATCCTGGCGCTGGCCTCTGAATAACGCAAAGGTGAATTCCCATGAGTAATGTAAAAGTTGAGAAGCCGCTTGCGGGTAAAGCGCCGCTGTTCGCCGGCCTGAGTGGCAAAATGCCGAAAGACACCGGCATCTTTATCGTGATGCTCGGCATCGCGCTGGTATTTGAAATTCTTGGCTGGTACATCCGTGACCAGTCCTTCCTGATGAACCCTAACCGTCTGCTGCTGATTGTGCTGCAGGTGGCGATTATCGGCATTATTGCGGTGGGGGTTACCCAGGTCATTATCACCACCGGTATCGACCTTTCCTCCGGTTCGCTGATTGCCTTGACCGCGGTGGTGGCAGCCAGTCTGGCGCAAACGTCGGACAGTATTTCACCGATGTACCCAGCGTTGCTCGACTTGCCGGCGGCGATCCCGATCGGCGCGGGGATCGGGGTGGGCATTATCTGCGGCTTTATCAACGGTCTCCTGATTACCCGCACCGGTATCCCACCTTTTATCGCGACTTTGGGCATGATGGTATCGGCACGCGGCCTGGCGCAGTATTACACCCAGGGTAACCCGATCAGCTTCCTGTCCGACGGTTTTACCTCAATCGGCCAGGGTGCGATGCCGGTGATCATCTTCCTGGTGATTGCGGTGATCTTCCACATCGCGCTGAAGCACACCCGTTACGGCAAATACATCTACGCCATCGGCGGCAACATGACGTCGGCCAGGGTGTCCGGCATTAACGTCAATAAATACCTGGTGATGGTCTATACCATAGCCGGCGGCCTGGCAGGCTTGGCGGGGGTGGTATTGGCGGCGCGCGTCAGCAGCGGCCAGTCGAGCATGGGGATGTCCTACGAACTGGACGCCATCGCGGCGGCGGTGATCGGCGGCAGCAGCCTGATGGGCGGTGTCGGGCGCATTACTGGCACCTTGATTGGCGCGGTGATCCTCGGGCTGATTAAAAGCGGTTTCACCTTTATCGGCGTGGACTCCTACATTCAGGACATTATCAAAGGCGTGATTATCGTCGCCGCGGTGTCTATCGATATGCACCGTAACCGTAAAAAACACTGATTGCCGTAAAACTCCGCCGGTGCACCTTGCCCGGCGGTTTTTTTTATCTCAGGGGATCATCATGAAATACTTAAAAAGAATCGTGTTGGTGGCAGCGCTCAGCTGTTCCACCTCGGTGCTGGCGGAAACCATCGGCGTGTCGATGGCCTATTTCGACCAGAATTTCCTGACCATCATTCGTCATTCGATCGACAAAGAGGCCAAGGTGCGCGGCATCAGCGTGCAATTTGAAGATGCACGCGGCGATGTTGGCCGCCAGACCGATCAGGTGCAGAACTTTATCAGCGCCGGGGTGGACGCGATTATTGTCGATCCGGTCAACTCGGCGGGTACGCCCGCCATCACCAAAATGGTGACTCAAGCGGGGATTCCGCTGGTGTATGTGAATCGCACGCCGGGCGACAGCAAGCTGCCTTCCGGCGTGGTGTTTGTCGGCTCCGACGAGAGGCAGTCCGGCACCTTGCAGATGGAAGAGCTGGCACGGCTGGCCAACTACCAGGGCAACGTGGCGGTGATGATTGGTAACCTGACCGACGCTGGTGCATTGCAACGCACCAAAGATGTAGAGCAGGTGGTGGCCAAGTACCCGAAAATGAAGGTAGTGCAAAAGCAAAGCGCCAACTATTCGCGCAGCGAGGGGATGGATCTGATGCTGAACTGGGTCACCAACGGTGAGTCTATCGATATCGTCGCTGCCAATAATGACGAGATGGCGATTGGCGCGATCATGGCGTTGCAGCAGGCCGGCAAGCAGGACAGCAAGGTGTTGATTGGCGGCATCGACGCCACGCCGGACGGCCTGAAGGCTTTAGCTTCCGGCAAGATGCAGGTGACGGTATTTCAGGATGCCGTGGGTCAGGGCAAAGCCTCGGTTGACGTGGCGCAGCGTATGATCAAAGGCGAAAAGCTGGACCCTTACTACTGGATCCCGTTTGAACTGGTGACCCCGGCCAATATGCAAAAGTACGTGGCGAAATAGCCAGAGATTTACAGCTTGGTAATGGCGCTGCTTAGGCAGCGCTTTTTTTTGCTTTTTCGTTGTGCCATCGGCTGGCAGATTTTATGGGTGCCTGGGTTTATGTACAGTTTCCTGGCGGCAATCATGCCGTTACGAGGAGATGTACCATGACCGATACTTGCATAGATATTGCTGCTCTGGCTCAGCAAACTGCCCCTACCGGTACCTTGATGACAGTTACAGCCTTTGATGCTTCGCGGCTAAGTAAACAAATTCGCAGTACGTTGGGCGGCGGCACCTTTGTTTCGATTCCGGCCAATGGGGTTACCCTTGATGGATGCATCTATATTACCCAGCCTGCCAGTTCACCCTATTGCTGGATGCGGGTGCTTGATGCGGATTCTGTATTAAACCCGGAGATGTTCGGTGCCGTGGGCGATGGTGTTGCCAATGATTATCCGGCGCTTAAAAGCCTGTTCCGTTACGCGAGTGCTATCGCTACCGTGCAGACGCCGCAAAAAATGGTGCTCGAAGGCCATTATCGTCTGGCTGATATTGATGCCAACACCCCCTTTGCTCCGCTTGATGCGCCTGGCTTCAGTACCATTAGTGGCGACGGACAACTCTATCTTGACAGTGATAAGACGACGCTGACAATGGTGGCGTTTGTTAATAAAACGGATTTTTCGTTCAGCGGCCTGACGTTGAGCCGCAAAGGCACTGACCCCACTCGCCTGTGGTCTAAGCAGGCTACTGCGTTATTTATTGATGGTGGCCAACGTTTTCGCTTGTACGACCTCGACCTGTTTATGCATACCGATGCCATCAGCATCAAACAGTCGGAAAGTTTCGAGGTTTACCGTAATAAGTGCCATGAACTGGGCGAAGAGGGGATTGCGGTGCGCGGCAGCCGTCGTTGGGTGCTGCGTGACAACGAAATTTATCACCATAACGGCGATGGGATTTTGTTGAAGACCTCTTCAACCCCCAGTTTTGACGGTAAGATCCTCAATAATCGGTTGTACGACGGCATTGGTTCGCCTAATACCGCCCAAGGCCATCGTGGTGGAGGGATTACCCTCAACGATGAAAATGGCGGTTCAACGACTTTTTTCCAGAATTTGTTGGTACAGGGCAACTCGCTCACTAGCCTCTCTTATGGCATTGCATTCACCAACATCGAAGACTGGGAGGTGACAGATAACTTTGTCGATGGTGTCGATCGTTTTGGCATTATTGTCGATAGTGAGCTGAGTAATAACCCGCAAAAGAATCCGATTAGACGCAGCAAATGCGTAGGTAACACCGTGCGTAATACGGTTCAGAATGGCATCAGTTTCACGACCCTGACTGACATTAAGGTTGAGTATGCGCTTATCGCCAATAACCAGGTGGATACCTGTGGCACCAGCCCGGTGGCGGAGTATCCTGGTATTTCTGCGACCGGTGCGACGGTTACCGGCAACCGTGTATTGAACTGCAAGATCGGACTTTCCGCGAGTGGCTGTGTGACCAGCGGTAACGTTTTCGAGGGTTCGACTTTTATTAACGCCGGCTCCGGTAGCAATTACATTAAATTAGCTGCGGGTGGCAGCTTTGTCGGTAACCGGGTAACGGACACCAACCAGGGGCATATCCGCCTATCAAATCCAGGCAACTTTGTGTTTGCCGATAACATTGTGCAGCTTAACTCTTCCTTCGCCGGATTGTACTTTATTGGTACGGATTACGGCCCAAATACCGTTATTGGAAAGAACGTGTTCGACACTGCCTTTGTGCCGGTAACCAAGTTTGAGATTGGTGCCAGCAGCATTCGTCGGATTCAGATGGATGCTTCCGCCTATGGCCGTCGGGAGTTCCGTTATGACAGCCAAATGCCGACAGACATCGATGCTCGGCCAGGGGACGAGGTCTATAACTTTAGGGCAGTGCCGGGGGTTGCGCGTAAATATAGCTGCGTAACAGGGGGAGCTAACTCCGAATGGGTGGGGGGTGACTTTGTTGATTTGATCGTCACGTCAACGGCCCAGGACATAACGTTGACGGCGGGAGCCAGTCTGGATATTGATGCGCAATTGGCGGCAGTGTTGCCCACATTTGTCGCTAATGGAGTGAAGTTCAACCAGAATCCAAAGCGAGTGAAAAGTACGGTGTGTGTCACTGAGGCAGGCACGGTGACCTTTACTCTAACTAATCCGACGGCAAGTACGATAACCCTGCCAGCGCTACAGTTGACCACACGTTGCAATAGCGGAACTTAACCTATCAGGCGCTGCATGCAGCGCCATTTTTCCTCAGCATGGTAAAGGGTTATTGCCCTTACAATGAAGAAAGGTGCTGCCGTACGATTTCACGGCCGATCTCCAGCGAGGCGGTTGCCGCCGGGGAGGGCGCATTGCAAACATGCAGCGAGCGGCGGCCCTTCACAAAATGGAAGTCGTCCACCAGTTTGCCGTCGGCGGTCAGGGCCTGAGCACGAACGCCGGCCGGGCCGGGCTGAATATCTTCTGGTTGCAGTTCGGGGATCAACCGACGTGCATTTTCGGTAAATCGCTGCCGTGACAAGGAACGCCGGACTTCTGCCAATCCTTCCCCCAGATAGTTACCGGCAATTTTCCAGAACCCCCGATAGCCGAGCACTTCGCTCAGATCCCGCAGGCTGAAGTCACATTTGCGATAACCTTCGCGTTTGAAGGCCAGCACCGCATTGGGGCCAACGTCACGCTTGCCGTTATACATACGGGTGAAATGTACGCCGAGGAACGGAAAGTCCGGGTTGGGCACCGGGTAGATCAGGTGATTCACCAGATAGTTTTTCTCGTCGTTCAGCACGTAATATTCCCCACGGAACGGCACGATCTTCATGCCCGTCTGGTAACCGGCCAGGGCGGCGATGCGGTCACTGAACAGACCGGCGCAGTTAACCAGCCATTTGGCCTGATACTGCACGTGCTGCGTGCGAACGCTGACGTCGTCACTGCTTTCGCTGATGCCCTCGACCTGCTGACCATAGTGGATCTCGCCACCGCGTTGCTGAATAATTTCCGCCAGCTTTGCCGCTACCTGGCTGTAATTGACGATACCTGCGTCCGGCACCAGCAGTGCTTCCAGTCCGTTGACGTGGGGTTCGCGCTCCCTGAGTTGCGCCTGCGACAGCCGGCTGACCGCCAACCCGTTTTGCAACCCGCGCTGATAGATATTCTCCAGTAAATCCAGCTCCTTCAACTGGGTCGCTACAATCACCTTACCGCACTGGTCGTGATAGAGGTCGTGCTCGCGGCAGAAGGCGAACATGCTTTGGTTACCCAGCTTGGCCAGCCGCGCCTTCAGGCTGCCGGGAGCATAGTAAATGCCGGAATGAACCACGTTGCTGTTATGGCCGCTTTGGTGTGCCGCCGGGCCGCTCTCTTTTTCCAGTATCAGGATGCGCAACGACGGGTTGGCCTCCTGCAGCGCATTGGCGACGCCCAGCCCGACCAGGCCGGCACCGATAATGATCACGTCATGCATGGTTACCCTAACTCCTCATTATCCAGGCGGCGCAATTTGCCGCGTACGTTGCTGAGATGATTCTGCATGGCGGCAGTGGCTGCCGCCGGGTCACGAGCCTTGATCGCCAGAAGCACCTGCTGGTGTTCGTCGATCACCCGCTGGCGTTCGGCTTGCCGCCCCAGATTTTTGCTCAGTGAATACACCAGCACGCCCAGATACAGCTCGTGCATGTTATCCAGGATCTGGACGAAAAACGGGTTGTGCGAGGCCTGCATGATGGCGCGGTGGAACAGGTAATCCTGTCGGTGACCAATCAAGCCGTCGTTGAGGGTGCAGCGTTTGAAATCATTAAACGTCTGCTCAATCTCCAGTAAATCCGCGGCAGTATGGCGTTCGGCAGCCATGCGGGCCGCCTGTTGCTCAATGACTTCACGCATTTCCAGCAGCGCTTCCACCTCGTTGGGGTCGGCAATTTCCATCACCAACGGCGGATATTTGCTTAGCAACGAGTGTTGCTCAACCCGGTGACCGCCCCCCTGGCGCGAGGAGATAATTCCGCTGATCTCCAGTATGCCGAGCGCTTCGCGCACCGGTACCCGGCTGACGCCAAATGCTTCCGCCAGCGTGTTTTCCGACGGCAGCTTTTCCCCGACAGGGAAGCTGCCGTCGCTGATGCCGGCTTTCAACTGCGCCAGTACCTGATGTGAGGCCTTCTGTCGCGTAACTTTATTGACCATTCAGCGCCCCCTGCGCAGTGCTCCGCCTGAAACGCAGCAGATGTACCGATGCTGCGGTGATAATCAGCGCCGCGCCGCCCAGATCGGTCAGCAGACCCGGTTTAATCAACAGGATAGCCGCGACGGTAAATAGCACCCGCTCCAGCCAGTGGGTTTTCATCATCCAGAAATTGGCGCTGGCGATCGACAGTGCATAAATCCCTACCAGTGCGCTGATCACCATATGGATCACCGACAACGCGTTGAGATCGTCACCCTGCATCAGCAGCATAGGGTTGTAGACCAGAATAAACGGGATGATAAAGCCCGGTAGCGCCAGCCGTACCGCATCCCAGGAGGTTTGCATCGGATCGGCGCGGGCGATGCTGGCGGCGGTGTAACTGGCCAGTGCCACCGGCGGCGTGATGTTGGACAAGGCACCAAACCAGAACACAAAGAAGTGCGCCGCCAGTGGCATCACACCGGCCTTGATCAGGATCGGGGAAACGGTGACGGCCACCACGATGTATAAGGCGGTCGAAGGCAGGCCCATGCTCAGCACGATACACACCAACATCACCACCAGCAGGATCATCCATAGGGTATTGTTGGTCATGGCGACAATGTTGAACGCCAGCGTCGAGCCGATACCGGTCATGGTCACCACGCAGATAATCACCCCGATGGCGGCGCAGGCTACCGTCACCTGAATGGAGCCGCGCGCCGCTTCGTTCAGCGCGGTGCCGATTTTTTTCGGTGTCATGCGCACTGAAGTATCAGGGGTGATCCAACTGGCGACGATGATCGAAATAATGCCGAGGAACCCGGCGTAGATCGGCGTTTTGCCCAGCAGCAGGGTGCCGATAACAATGATCAGCGGCAGTAACAGCAGCCCGCGTGCTTTCAGCACCGCCTTCACTTTGGGAATGTTTTCTTTGCTGATGCCTTTCAGGCCCTGCTTTTTGGCCTCCAGATCGATGGCGATAATCAACGCCGCGTAATACAGCAGCGCGGGGATGATAGCGGCCATCACGATGGTGGTGTAAGAAATGCCGAGGAAGCCGGCCATGATAAAGGCTGCTGCGCCCATAATCGGCGGCATGATCATCCCGCCGGTGGAGGCGGTGGCTTCGACCGCACCGGCAAAGCGCGCCGACAAGCCGATACTTTTCATCAGCGGAATGGTGAAGGTGCCGGTGGTGGCGACGTTGGCCACCGCGCTGCCGCTCAGGGAGCCGGTCAACGCCGAAGAGATCACCGCGACCTGCGCCGGGCCACCGCGACGGCGACCGGCGATCGCCAGTGCCAAATCGTTAAACAACGCGGTGGCACCGCTGACGCTGAGAAAAGCGCCAAACAGAATAAACACCACGATGGCGGTGGAAGCGGTGGACAGGGTGATGCCGAAGATCCCTTCGCTGGTCATAAACAGCCGGTACAACAAGCGCTCGAACGAGAAGCCGCCGTGGCCGAAGATGCCCATAAAGTACTGGCCGAACAGCGCGTAAATGATAGCGAAGGTCGCCAGCCCGGGGATGAAATAGCCGGTGGTGCGGCGCGCAGCCTCAAACAATACGCCGATGCCGATCACGGCCATCACGTAGTCGGTGGTATTGGGAATGCTTTTGCGCACCACGTGCAAGTCCAGGTAGCTGGCGTAGAAATAGCCGTAGCTGACCAGCGTCAGGATGATAAACAGGTAGTCCCAACGGTTGAATTTGCTGGTGGCGTAGCGGGGTGAAACCGGGAATAAAATAAAGCCCAGGATCAGGATGCCGCTAAGGAAGGTGGTATTGCGGTAAAACTCCTGGGTATTCGACAACGCGTTGGCGTAAATGGCATAGACGGAAATCGCGATCGCCAACAGGGTGGCCAACCGCAAATAGATGCCGCTCAGTGGCCGGCTACCAGCTCCGGCTTCTTTATCCAGATCGACGGCATCTTGCGGTGACAGGTTGTTAGTGCTCATACGGCCTCCTTATCGATTGGCGGTCAGCGTCGCCGCTTCCGGTGGGATCAGATAGTCGGGCACGCTGACCCCGGCCTCCAGATAATACTTGTAGGCGCCGAGGTGCAGCGGTACCGAGACCCCTTTCAGCGCGTTCTCCAGCGAAATGTATTTGGCGGCGCTGTGTACCTGATGCACCTCCGGCAGGTTTTCAAACAGGGTTTTGGTCAGGTCATACACCAGCTTTTCATCCAGACTATTCAGGGCCACCAGAATATTGGGCTGCGCAATGGTGGCCACCGCTTTAGTTTGACGCGGATAGGTATCGGCTTTGATATCAAAGCGGAACCAGGAGTTGGCGATGGCGTTGATGCTGGCCAGTTGTTCGTCGGTGACGTTGAGAATGCGCGAAGGCACACCGCTGGCATACATGTCGGTTACCGCCGCCGCCGGGACTCCGGCGGGTAATGCGCCACCGTCGAGCCTGCCGTCGCGCATGGCTGAAACGGTGTCGCCGTAGCCCAGGTACTCTGCCGTCAGCGATTTCTTGCTCAGGTTAACCCCCTGCAAAATGATCAGCGTCGACTGTTCGGTGCCGCTGGCCTGCGGCCCCACCGAGAAACGGGTCCCGGCGATATCGTTCAGCGTGCCGTCCTTCACCTTGTTTTCCAGCATCACAAAGTGTTCCACGTTCGGCCACAGCATGGAGATTGAGCGCAGGTGGCTGTAGGCACGGCCTTCAAAATTACGCACCCCTTCATAAGCCTCGACGGCGATCAGGCTTTGCAGAATTGCCAGTTGTGCCTCGTTCTTTTGCAGCAGGTCGATATTTTCGATCGATCCGGCGGAGGATTGCCCACTGACCTGGATGCCGTTTTGCTTCAGGCGGTTGCTCCAGACATTGGCCAGCCCGACACCCATCGGATAGTAGGTTCCGCCGGTGGACGCGGTGGCAACAGAGAGGAAAGTCTTGTCGGCATTTTCCACCTTGCCAGCTACCGCCAGTGCAGCGGCGCCGATCATTGCACCTGCAATCAGTAACAGTTTGATTTTTCTATTTTTCATTATTTTCACCAAAGGTTTTTGAAACAAATAGAAAACATTTACGCAAACTTGTATACAACATTGCAGCTTTTTTCACCTAGCGGGCAGTGTTCGATTTGTGATCTGGGTGGGTGAAATATGAGCGAAAAGTCGAGAGGTAAAGCCGGGGGAATGGAGGAACCCCGTGACGGTCGCCACGGGGTGAAGTGCAAATTACCAGCCTTTAACTGCGTCGCCCTTGTAGATTTCGGCGGCGCTGGCGGCCACTTCGTCGGTCTGGTAAGCCTTGACCAGATTTTTAACGTTTTCGTTGTTCTGGTTATCTACCCGGCTGGCGAAGATATTGACGTAGGGTGAGTTTTTATCTTCGACAAACAGCCCGTCCCTGGCTGGTGTCAGACCGATCTGGCTGGAGTAATTGGTGTTGATAATCGCCAGCGCGACCTGTTTATCGTCCAGCGCGCGTGGCAACTGTGGTGCTTCGATCTCAACGATTTTCAATTTCTTCGGGTTACTGACGATATCCAGCGCAGTCGGCAGCAGCCCGACGCCGTCCTTCAGCCCGATCAACCCCTGTTTTTGTAACAGCAGCAGTGAACGGCCGAGGTTGGTGGGGTCATTCGGTACTGCGACTTGCGCGCCGTCCGGCAGTTGGCTGAGGGCAGAGATCTTTTTCGAGTAACCGGCAATCGGATAAACGAAGGTGTTGCCTACCGCCACCAGTTTGTAGCCACGCTCCTGGATTTGTTTTTCCAGATAAGGCTTATGCTGGAAGGCGTTGATATCCAAATCGCCGTTATTCAACGCCTCATTGGGCAGTACGTAATCATTGAAGGTCACCACTTCCACATCCAAATCGTACTTTTGCTTGGCAACTTTCTGTACCACGGCCCACAGCGACTGATCGATACCGGAACTGATGCCGACCTTGATATGGTGGCTGTCTTGTGCCGCGGGTCCACAGGCGGTCAGTAGCAGGGTGCCGGTCACTGCCAGCGTGGTGGCGAGTTTTTTTAGCGTCAATGTCATTTCCCAGAGTCCTTGTCAAAATAGCCTGCTGGTTATTACAGGCTGAAGAGTGGCAGTGACTCTAGATAATCGTCTGGCTAAAATAAAATACTGATTCACTATGATTAATAGCGATTTGCTATGAGCCGCATCCGCCCTGTTTGTGCCCTGATACTCAGTTTGTTTTGACGCAGGTTCTACCGGCTCATTATGATGGCGGAAAGCCCGACAGGGGCGCGAATAGCCAAAGGAAAATAAAATGCGATTTAACATGTGGCGCAAGGCGCTGCTGCCATTGGTGGTTTTGACTTGTGTACCAGCGACTCAGGTGCAGGCGGCGGATGCGGTGGTGGAACCTATCCCTAAAACGCTGCTGGGCAACTGGCATGTCAGCAAGATCTTGCCGACGCAAACCGTCGGTTGCTGGGACGAGCAACAGGCGAAAGGCCTGATTGGCGGTAAACTCAGTTACAAGGCCGATGGTTTTAACTGGAACGGGACCGCGCTGAAAAACGAAGGGGCCACCGTCAGTACGGTAGAGGCGCAGGAGTTTGTCGAAGACAATTCCGGCAGCAGTTCCTATATCGATTTCCCGATGCTGGGCATCAGCACGCCGGCGGTAGAGCGGGTGATGATCCAGCATGCCGATACCCAGATCAAAGGCATCACCGATCAGGGCACCGATGGCGTACCGGGAGACAATGTGCTGCTGAAAGATGCCAACACGCTGATCCTGTCGGTGTGCAACGTTTGGTTTGAAGCACAGCGCGTGCGTTGATCCCGCGTTCTGTATTTGTCTGTTTTGCCCTTATTCGGTCAGTGCGATACGGCCGAATAGGGCATCGCGCTCCTTCGGGGTAATGGCCGATAGGTGATCCAAACGGCAAACCTGTTGATTATCGAAATAAATAAACTCCCCCTCATTAGCCAACGTCTGAATAGTCAATGCAGTCGCTTGAAAACGCTGCCCATTAACCAGTTCAACATCCAGCCGGTAGCCGTAAAGACAGGCGATTTCCAAAAAATCATGCAGGTCGCAGTTTATAGGCTGGTAACGGTTCATGACATCCCCTGGCAACCCTGCATTTTAAAAATATAATAGCCTTCAAGGCTGATAGCCTGTGCCATCTCCGGGCTGGAGGATTCGCTGTGGCAGAAAGCGCAGGTGCTTTGGCTGATATTTTCCTCCTTAATATTATTTTGTTTGAGGAACTGCTGTGCATAGCGTTTTGCCTGAAGCAGGTCCTTGCTGTCGGTTATGACGTCGAAATGCAGATAACGACCATCGGTAGTCTGTACATGGGTATCAAAAACATTGATGTACATAGCTATTCATCCTTTTAGTTACTGAGTGATAATGTCATATGGTATCGAATCGATACCAACATCGTTTCATCTGATGACAACCCTGTCAACAACTCCGTTATACAACGTTGGTTACCGAGGGCTGGTGTTGTTTATGTTTTTTCATCTGGCCCCGGCAACGGGGCTATTCCAGCGTAATATCCCCGTCCGACCACCCCGTTCTGAACTAAAATTAACCTTAATGATATGACGCTGACGTTATAGCGGAAGCAGGGGTCTCTACTGAATCAATGACAGGAGGCGCTATGTGTTACCAACATATTGTGATCGCCACCGACCTGAGTGATGACGGCAAACGGCTGGTGGAAAAAGGTGCGCGGTTGGCCGCGGCGCTGCAGGCTAAACTTTCGCTGATCTACGTGGATATTTATTACGATACCTACCATGCTGCGATTGGTTTTTCGGAGAAAAGCTATGACGGCGGATCTTTTGAGGACAAGATCAAGAAAGAGCTGGAGCCGTTGACCCAAAACGTGAATTACCCGATTAACGAGGTGATTATTGGGCGTGGTGATTTCACTGAGCAATTGCAGAATGCGGTGGTGGATAAAAGCATCGACCTGGTGATCTTCGGTCATCACCACGATCTGTGGAACAAGCTGTTTTCTTCAACCCGCCATGCGATCAACCAGTTGAATGTCGACGTGCTGGTGATCCCGATTAAATCCTAGTCGGAGTGAAACCCCTGCCAGTTGAAGCGCTGGCAGGGTAACGGTGAGATTACTGGGTGAAGAAGTCGTTATACAACATATACAGATGCGCGGCGCTCCAGGAGAAATTAGGCGCACCCTGTTGCATACCGGTCAGTGGATTGTAATTTTCGCGGATCGGCCCGTCAGTCACCAGTCCGTCGGCATGGTTGAAGAAAGCCTGTGCCATGGCAACGGCGTCGGCACGGTAGCCATAGCTTTCCATTCCTTTCAGCCCGAAATACAACTGATCTACCCATACTCGCCCACGCCAGTAAATATCCGCGCCGAAAGCCGGGTTGGTTAGCGCCGCCGTACCGAGTGGCACGTAGGTGTTGAATTCACGGGGATCCTTCATCACTTTCACCACCGCATCGGCATGTTGCTGACTGGCGGCGCCATTAAACAGCGGTGACCAGCCCTCCGGCCCTTTGCCGCGCTCGACAATAGGTTTACCGGCACAGCCATTGGGCAGCGGTTTATCTTCGATGCGAATGTCGTAGAAGAAGCCAGTGGATTGGTCGAACATGCAGGTATTGATGTAATCCGCCAGCTTATCGGCCTTGCTGCGGAAGGTGGCTGCATCGGTACTGTGGCCCAGAATATCGGCCATCTCGGCCAGATACTTGTTGTCGCTGTACATGTAGCTGGCCTGATCCACCGACTCCTGCAGCAATGAATAGCCCAGCAGGGTGCCGTCGGCTGAGCGGTTTTCGGCAAACTTTACCTGCCAGTCCTGCCTTTTCCCCCCTTTTGCCAGATAGTGGGCCAGTTGATCCGGGTCGATAAAGCCGAAGGCGGCAGCGTCGTCGCGGCCCGACTCCCAGGAGGCGGCAACCTGGGCTGGAATTTCGATGCTGTCGTAATGGCCGGAACGCACCACGCGATCGTAGTTGTTCAACCCGGCGAGCGTTTTCTCATGCTGCCCTTGTTTCACGGTGAACAGCATCTGACCATCCGGCGTATTGTGCGCCTTATCCCGCGTTGCGCCATACTCCGGTACGCCGTTGCCGTTATGGTCGCGGTTATGCAGCCACCAGTTGTGGTAGGCGACCAGTTTCGGATACATCTCGGCCAGCCACTGTTTATCGCCGGTGGTGTTATACACCTCCATAACCGCCCAGGCCGCCAGGCTGGGCTTGGTATTACGTTCGTTCCAGTTGCTGCCGTCTCCGCCGCGTTCCTGGCTGGGGTTGTAGGCGATCAGATCGGGGATAAAACCGGCATCCCATGGGCGAAGTGGGTCATCAGGCTGAGTCTGAAAGGCAAACACCGCGCGGATATTATCTTTGGCGACATCAGGATTAAAATGCGCCATGGCGTAAGCCTGTTTCCAGGTATCCCAGGGCCAGGTCTGGTTGCCGGAGAACCAGCGCCCGGTTACCGAAGGCGTCACTGAATCAAACTTCATCGCTCCGGCCGCGCCGCGCCAGTTACCATTTAATGTCTCTATCGCTTTCACCGCCACACGTTCCTGTGCCTGAGTGGCGTGTGGGTTGGTGAGCCCTTTGCTGAGATAGCTTTCCCAACGCTGTGCCGAAGCGGTCATATACTGTTGCGGGTTGGCGAGGATGGCGGCAATTTTTCCCTGTTCCTGCTGCACTTCAGCAGCGGTGAGCAGGTGAGAGTAGGTGGTGTAAAGGGTGGTAGAGCCAGAAATCTGGGCGGTGGCGGTGAACTGATGGCCGCTCACCCTAGTCTGTTGCGGCAGGGATTTATGAATTTGGTATTCGGACTGGCCGGAAGTCATCAGCTGCGAGGCCGCTCGCACCTTGCCAAAGGTGACCCGCAGGCCATCTGCGGTCGGCAGGATATGTCGCGTGTAGCCTGGGAATGCCTGCTCGATAGTCTGAGGTGACTGCGGTTTCTGCTGTTTGGCGTAGTATTTTTCCAGCAGTGCGCCATCCCACACCAGCTCCAGCGGTGTATCGGTGATGATTTGGGTTTCCAGCAGCGAGGTGCGTGCGCTAGCGAAACGTAACGTCAGATTGACGGTGATCCCCGGTGCGGTGAGTTGCTGGACCAGCGCCCCGGGAATGCTGTAGGCCGTCATGCTGAGGTTCACTTTCTTACCGTTTTTATACAGGCTCAGCCGATCAAAGTTATTGGCCATAAAGTTGATGTATTCTTCGGTGAGCAACGCCGGGCCGGGGAAGCCACCGGCACCCTCTGGGCCGTCGGGCAGCAAATGGCCATGCCAGGCACCCTGATCGAAGAACGGGTTAAAACGCTGATGTTCATCAAAATCATAATCGAGCATGTAGTGCGGCGAGCCGCTGCGATTAATCACGTTTTTGTAGGCGTCTGCCCGCAGGGCGTTCTCGTTCCCCGGGTGTGAGGAACAGCCCGATATTGCCAGAGTGATAGCCACGGCCAAAGGCGGCAGTTTATTCATCATCTTCATTATGTTTGCCCTGTCGGTTACCAATAAAAATACTGCATCAGAAACACCGAGTTGCTGGCGTCGGTGCTGTCGTTGGTCATATAGAATTTACTGTCCAGCGCGGTGGCGAATTTGCCGCCGCCGTACTCGTACCAGATACCGGCCTGCGCGTAAGAGGTGGCGGTGTCCGGCGCATTGTCCAGCCGGTGGCGGGCGTAGCTGTAGGCGGTCGAGAAATACAGCCCTTGGGTGGCTTCAATCATGGCGCTCAGCATCAGGCCTGATTCCGAACCCGGGTGGCTGCTGCCGTCCCCCTTACCGGTGTGGTGCCAGACGCGTCCGGCCAGGTTTTTACCTTTCAGCCCCAGTAGGTACAGTTGCCCCATGCCGTCGGTGATTTCCAGGCCGTTCAATAACGTCAGTTCTTCCTGCAGATCGTATTGGGTGTAGCCGTTGACCATGGCGCGGTAAGTGTACTTGTCCGAGTAGCGGTCATATTTGCCAAAGTGCAGTAACGCCTTGCTTTCATCGATGCGGCTTTCCGGTGCGGCGGTGATGCTGTAGCGGAATTTCCCGGTCAGATTTTGCAGCTTGGCGGCATAGGTGAGATCCCGGGTGTTGGGGATCACATAACCGTATTCCGGGGTAAAGTCGGCCCACCATTGCAAATCATCCAGTGAGGAGTCATTGCGCACGCTGAGCATCATTTCGGTGCCGTCGTCGGTGCGATAGCCGCCGTAAAAACGGTTGATGCCGCCTTCAAAGCCACCCCAACTGTGGTCCGGTACCCAGGCATTACCCTGGTGGTCCGCCTGTACCGTCCAGCCCTCGCCGTAGATCAGGCCGAACCAGTGGCCGTGTTTGATTTCCAGTCCGCCTTCGATGTAGGTGCCGTCGCTGTATTTATGCTGATGCTCACCGTTGAGATAGACGCTGCCGCCGATGCCCAGCTCACCGTAAAAGCGCAGGGCGGTAGCCTCGGTGGTTGTTAACTCTGGCGGCGGGAGGACGTTATGCTCTGCGGGGACCACGGACTCCTGCGCCGGTAATTCCAGCGGTAAAATCAGCAGTAAAGCGGGTAAAAATTTAGTATTAGCTCTTATTTTCATTTGGACACGCATCAGTTTGGGGTATTGGACGGTCAACATGGCGAGATGCCTGCCAACGTGATCCATTAACGCCCTGTGGGTCGGCCCCTTTTCCCTGGGAGGAGGTCAAAAACCGTCTTAAGTAAGACGGTAAAACGGCAGTTATATTGGTAAAATATTTAGTAAAAAATATCGCAAAATCAGTAAATCGTTAACTTGATCACAAAGGATGAAATCGGTATCTTCGCTAGTGGTATTGCGAACAGGCTGAACCGTCGCACAGGCGCGATGGGGAAGTTTCTGGGGGGAGGGATCAGCAGGGCGTATACCTTGCGGAGCTGTCCCGGTAAGCTAGCGTTTTTGTCTATCCATTGAGACTTTATGGCCACACTGAAGGAAATCGCAGAAGCTGCGAACGTGTCTGTTGCTACCGTTTCGCGAGTGCTGAATGACGACCCCACTCTGAGCGTGAAAGCGCAAACCCGGCAAAAAATTCTGGAAGCCGCGGAGCGTCTCGAATACAAGGTCCAGCCTTCAAAACGTCACAGCGGACACCGGCTAACGTTCGCCGCGCTGTTTACCTATAAGCAGGGCATCGAGATTAACGACCCTTACTATCTGGCGATGCGCTATGGCATTGAAACACAATGCGAAAAGCTGGGTGTTTCGCTGGTGGCCTGCTACGACTTCAACGGTGAAAAACCGCTGCCTGCGGCGGACGGTCTGCTGGTTATCGGTCGGCCGCAGCCTGTGTTGCACGAGCAACTGAGCCAACAAAAAGTGCCGGTGGTGTTCCTGGATGGCGTGGTTGAAGATCCGCAGTTCGACTGTGTTAATGTCGATTTGTACCAAATCAGTCAGAAGGTGATCGACTATTTCATCGGGCGCGGCTATTCACGCATTGGATTTATCGGTGGGCGCGACGATCCGGCCTTTGCCGACCAACGCGAGCAGGCGTTTGTCGAGTATGGCCGGCTGAAAAACGTAGTACAGCCCCAGGATATTTACACCGGTGATTTCAGTAGCCAGGCGGGTTACCAGTGCGCGCGGCAAATGCTGGAGCGATCCACCGATTATCCTCCGGCCCTGTTGGTGGCGACCGACTCTATCGCCATCGGCGTATTGCGCGCCCTGCATGAAAATGGGATCCAGGTTCCCGGGCAGATTGCGCTGATCAGTGTGAACGATATTCCCACCGCACGTTTTATTTTCCCTGCCTTATCAACGGTTCGTATTCCTTCAGAAACCATGGGCGCCCAGGCCGTCAACCTGTTGACGGAGCGCATTCGCGATGAGCGAACCGTCCCTTTATCGATCTTCGTCCCCAGCTCACTTCAGTTGCGCGACACCACCGTCGCCTGAAAAACGCCCTGTGTCGTATGCCGATGGCTGCTGCACAGGGACGCCTGCCAGAGTAAAAATTAACGTCATGATTAAAAAAGACATTTAATTATTTATTGTGATCCCGTCGTCATTGGGTAAATATGATCTGTAGTTTTTACTAAATATTTACTATCGTTCTCCCATTGAAAGCTGTCGGGAGACGTGACGTGAATAATTGGGAAAACATAGAAAAGCAGTCGGAGAATCGCTTACCGCCGCGGGCGAGTTTCTTCAGCTATCGGGATGCCAGGCAGGCATTGAGTTTTGATCGCAACGCCAGTTTGGGCTTCCAGCTGCTGAGCGGGCGTTGGCAGTTCCGCTATTTTGATCATCCTGGGCGGGTACCGGAGGCGTTCTATCGCCAGTCCATGGCGGAATGGGGCGAAATCACCGTGCCGGGCATGTGGCAGATGGAAGGGCACGGTCAACTGCAATATACCGATGAAGGCTATCCGTTCCCGATCGACGTTCCTTACGTTCCAACCAACAACCCGACCGGTGCCTATCAACGTCATTTCACCCTCGGTGACGAATGGGCCGATCAGCAGGTCATCATCAAGTTTGACGGCGTAGAAACCTATTTTGAGGTTTACCTCAACGGGCACTACGTCGGCTTCAGCAAGGGCAGCCGACTGACCGCCGAGTTCGATCTCAGCGACTACCTGCAAACGGAGGACAACCTGCTGTCCGTCCGCGTGATGCAGTGGGCCGATTCGACCTATATCGAAGATCAGGACATGTGGTGGATGGCAGGCATCTTCCGTGATGTTTATCTGATCGGGCAGCAACGCACGCACATTCATGACCTCACTCTGGTCACCACCTTCGATGAACAGTATTGCGATGCGCTTCTGGCGGCAGAGGTTGAGTTGCGTAACCTGGGCCAGGGCTATCGGCTGCAGGCGCAGTTATTTGACGGTGAGGCCTGCGTCGCGGAACAGTGGGCGAATGGACTCAGTATTGGCCCGGATGCCACCTGCCGGTTTGAGATCCCGGTTAGTCAGCCGCAGCAGTGGAATGCGGAACATCCTTACCTGTATCAGCTGCTGCTCAGCCTGTACGACAATACCGGCAATCTGTTGTCTGTGGTGCCGCAACGGGTAGGGTTCCGTGAGATCAGCGTGCGTGACGGCTTATTCCACATCAATGGGCGCTACCTGAAACTGCATGGCGTTAACCGCCACGACCACGATCACCGTAAAGGTCGGGCCGTTGATATGGCACGGGTTGAGCGTGACATCGTGCTGATGAAGCAGCACAACATTAACTCGGTGCGTACCGCCCATTACCCGAACGATCCGCGTTTTTACGAGCTGTGCGATATCTATGGCCTGTTTGTGATGGCGGAAACCGATCTGGAAAGCCACGGATTTGCCAACGTCGACGATATTAGCCGTATCACCGACGATCCTCGTTGGGAAAAGGCCTACGTCGAGCGCATTGAACGTCATGTGATGGCGCAGAAAAACCATCCCTCCATCATTATCTGGTCATTGGGCAACGAGTCCGGTTATGGCTGTAACATTCGTGCGATGGCCAAACGCTGCAAGGCGCTCGATGCCACCCGGCTGGTGCACTACGAAGAAGACCGGGATGCGGAAGTGGTCGATGTGATCAGCACCATGTATTCCCGTGTGGCCATGATGAATGCGTTTGGTGAATACCCTCACCCGAAGCCACGCATTCTGTGTGAATACGCCCATGCCATGGGCAACGGGCCAGGGGGATTGTTCGAGTACCAGTCGGTGTTTAACCGTCATGCCAGCCTGCAGGGACATTATATCTGGGAATGGTGCGATCACGGTTTGCTGAGTCATGACGAACAGGGGCGTGAGCGTTATCAATACGGCGGTGATTATGGCGATTACCCGAATAACTATAACTTCTGCATGGATGGGCTGATCTATCCGGATCAGCGCCCTGGCCCCGGCCTGCGTGAATACAAGCAGGTACTGTGTCCGGTAGAGGTGACCGGCGTCGGCGAGAAACAACCGGTGCTGCGGGTCAAAAACCGTTATTGGTTCAGTTCTCTGGCCGACATTACGCTCAAGGTCCGCGTCAAGGCGGGCGGTCGGCAACTGGCCAGCTATGACGTCAAGCTGCCGCACCTGCAGCCGGGTGAATTCGAAGAGGTTCATCTGCCGGAATTGGCGCTGGGCACGCAAGAGACCTTCATTGACGTTGAGGTGTATAAAGACAGCGCCACCCGTTACAGCGCCAGCGGAGAGCTGCTGGGGCAGTATCAGCATCTGCTGCAATCCGCCACGCCGTTACTCAGCCCGCCACCGATCGGCGAGCAGACTGTTGCGCTGCAATGCCACGACGAAAACCATCAAATGATCGTCAGCGGCGACAATTTTAGCCTGACCTTCTCGCGCCTGAGCGGCGAACTGCTGTCGTGGCAGGTATCGGGGGATGAAGTCGTGGGGCGTGCGCCGCATCTTTCCTTCTTCAAGCCGGTGATCGACAACCATAAGCAGGAGTATGAGGGGATCTGGCAGCCGAACCATCTGCAGATCATGCAGCACCATTTCCGCAGCCTGCAGTGGGAGCGACAGGGAGACGATGTGGTGATTGAAGTCCGCACTCTGATTGCGCCACCGGTGTTTGATTTTGGTATGCGTTGCCGTTACCGCTGGCAGATCTCTCCGCAGGGCCACGTCAGTCTGGATCTGTCTGGCGAGCCTTACGGCAATTTCCAGCAGGTGATCCCGAAGATTGGTCTGGATTTTGGCCTCAGCCGCCGTTTTGAACAGGTGGAATACTACGGTCGCGGACCGGGTGAAAACTACCAGGATAGCTGTCAGGCCAACCTGATCGGCCATTATCAGCAGCGGGTGGGCGAGTTGTTTGAGTATTATCCGTTCCCGCAGGATAACGGCAATCGGCAAGAGGTGCGCTGGTTGAGTCTGCAGGACGGAAACGGCAAAGGGATCTTTATCCAGCCGCGGCGGCCGATCAATTTCAGCCTGTGGCCTTATAGCGCCGAGATGCTGCATCAGGCTCAACATATTAATGAACTGCGAGAAAGCGACTATCTGACACTAAACCTCGACGATCAAATTCTGGGTCTGGGCTCCAACTCCTGGGGCTCGGAAGTGTTGGACTCCTATCGGGTTTATCTGTCGCCGTTCAGTTACGGCTTTACGCTGGTGCCTTTTAACCGGCAGGAAACCGAGGCTTCCACGCTGGCCGGATATCATTTCGCACCGGCCAATAATAACGCTCAGTCAGAAGAGGCGAAATTATGATTATTATCGAATCATTAGCGGAGTTTCAGCTTATTTACCGCGCCGGGAAAAAATGGCAACGCTGTATGGAGGCCATCAATAATATTAATCACATCGAGACGAATGTCTTTTATTCGGTAGGCGACTCGCTGGTTTACCGGTTGGCCTCCGGCACGAGCCAACAGCATGACTGGCTGGAGGGGAATCGTCGCTATTTTGATGTTCACTATTATCTGGCCGGCCAGGAAACGATTGAGGTGGCCGACAAGTGCGAGCTGACCTCGGTGGTGGCCTATCAGGACGAAACCGATCGCGAGTTTTTCAACGGGCAGGGCGAGTTACATCCTGTGGGCCAGGGCAAGGTGGTTATTTTTGAGAACCACCAGGCTTATCGATTTAAACAGAGTCACCAGGTAAAAAAAGTCATTTTAAAAGTGACGGTAGAAGACAGCTATTTCCTCAATAAATAGCGGGAATCTCTTATTAAAAAAATAAGCCCTTTCGCTTTCAGGTTGCAGTTGGCAAGGCTGCAGCTTGAAAGACGACGGGTATAAGTACCCTACAAAATTTCGGAGAGTGTCTATGGCTGTGTCGAATAGAAATACTATCGGCAAGTTCGGTTTGCTGGCGATGACGTTCGCGGCAGTGTTCAGCTTCAATAATGTGATCAATAATAATATTCAGCTTGGCATTGCCTCCGCCCCGGTTTTCCTGGTGGCGACCATTATCTATTTTATTCCTTTCTGTCTGATCATTGCCGAGTTTGTGTCACTGAACAAGAACTCTGAGGCTGGGGTATACGCCTGGGTAAAAAGCGCCCTGGGCGGGCGTTGGGCGTTTATGACCGCCTATACCTATTGGTTTGTGAATCTGTTCTTCTTTACCGCGCTGCTGCCGAGGGTCATCGCTTACGCTTCTTACGCGTTCTTGGGCTATGACTATGTCTTTACGCCATTGACCACCGCGATCATCAGTATTTTCCTGTTTGCGTTCTCAACCTATATTTCCAACAGCGGTGCCAAGCTGTTGGGCCCGATGACCTCGGTCACCTCCTCGTTGATGCTGTTGCTGACGTTTTCCTACATCATCCTGGCCGGTGCGGCGGTGATTGGCGGGATCGAGCCGGCCAACCCGATCACGGTGGAAGCCATCACCCCCAACTTTAACTGGGCCTTCCTCGGTATCACCGCATGGATTTTCCAGGCGGCGGGCGGGGCCGAGTCGGTGGCGGTGTATGTCAATGACGTGAAGGGCGGCAGTCGCTCGTTTGTGAAAGTGATCATTCTTTCCGGACTGGTGATCGGCGTGCTGTATTCGGTGTCATCCTTACTGCTTAACGTGTTCGTTAGCCGTACCGATCTGCACTTTACCGGCGGTACGGTGCAAGTATTTGAAGGGCTGTCGGCGCACTTTGGCCTGCCGGCGGTGCTGATGAACCGTTTCGTCGGTCTGATTTCCTTTACTGCGATGTTTGGCTCATTGCTGATGTGGACTGCAGCACCAGTAAAAATCTTCTTTACCGAGATCCCGAAAGGTATCTTTGGCGAGAAAACCATTCGCTTGAATAAGCATGGTGTGCCGACCCGCGCCGCCTGGTTGCAATTCTTTATTGTGATCCCGCTGATGCTGATCCCGACGCTGGGCTCTGACAGCGTGCAGGACCTGATGAATACGCTGATCAACATGACCGCCGCTGCATCGATGCTGCCGCCGCTGTTCATTATGCTGGCCTACCTGAATCTGCGTTTGAAGTACGACCGGGTACAGCGCGACTTCAAGATGGGCTCCCGGTTGCAGGGGATCGCGATTGTCAGCACGCTGATCGTCATCTTTGCCGTGGGCTTTGTCGCCTCAACTTTCCCCACCGGGGCGAGTATTATGACCATTGTGTTTTATAACGTCGGTGGCCTGGTGATCTTCCTCGGCTACGCCTGGTGGAAATACAACCGCTACTCCAAGACCCTGGATGCTCAGGCTCGCTATGACGAGGATACGCCGTTGGCGAAAATTGTGCTTGAGTCGCAGGATGGCAAAAAGGCTCCGGCGGGCGATCTGAGCTGTACCGCTTTGTGATCCATCATTGATTAAACTTGCCCCTCTGCGTTCGCTGAGGGCATTAAAGGGCGGCCGGGTTCACAGGCCGCCCTTTTGCTTTCAAGACAAATGTGAAAGCCGTCGCTTTAGGCAGCAACCTCTGTTCCCCCGATCACCCTCTAAATCGATAGAGTTCTAACAACCAAACAAAAGTTAGGTTCTGCATCAGAGAGTGCTATCCGTTTGTTTTATTAAGATTATTATAAGAATAAAATGCTGCATTAGATCTAATAGCTATTTTTGGCTGAGTTAGCGCGCCATAACCGCGTTTATAAGTTGATGGCTATCACATAATTACCGCTGAAACTCCGTTCATCCGTCTTACGATCGCCTTCCCAATTCCCCGCTAAAACTATAAATCGCACTTTACTGATTTTCAGGCTCGTTATAAAACAAACTCATGTTTAAAAACAAACAAGTGTCCAATATGACCAGCAGAGAAAAACAGATATTGCAGCTTCTGAGACGTGATCCTTTGATCCCACAGCAGGAAATTGCCGATGTTTTAGGTATTAGCCGCTCTGGTGTCGCTGGACACATAATGAATTTAATGAATAAGGGATATATAAAAGGCAAGGGTTATATATTGTCGGAGCACAGCTATGTGGTGACTGTCGGGTCAACCAATATGGACGTCTGTGGTTATGCCTCATCTAAATTAGTGTATGAAGATTCCAATCCGGGAAAAATAAAATGTACGCCCGGCGGCGTAGGCAGAAATATTGCGCAGAATGTCGCTTTATTAGGGCGGGAATGCCACCTTATTTCCGTTGTCGGCGACGACTTCTACGGTGAAACACTGTTGGAGCAGGCGAAGCTGGCGGGAGTGCATATCGGCAACTTCCATAAACTGCACGGCGAAAATACCTCAACCTATGTCTCTTTGCTTGATAACAGCGGTGAAATGCTGGTGGCCATTAACGACATGCGGATCCTCGAGAAACTCACACCAGCCTTATTAGCCACTTCCAAAGATCTGATCCAGCATGCCGGCGTGTTGGTGGTTGATTGCAATCTCACCGAGGACGCGCTGGCCTGGCTATTTGGCCATTCCGGCAACGTGCCGGTGTTTGTTGACACCGTATCGGCGTTTAAAGCGCCCAAAATTCGCCGTTGGCTCTCACATATTCATACGCTTAAGCCGAATCGGCTGGAGGCCGAAGTCCTCAGCGGCATGACGATCCACGGGCCGCAGGATGCGCAGCCCGTTGCCCAATGGTTTCATCAGCAGGGAGTGCAACGACTAGCCCTCAGCATGGGGCCCGCCGGGGTTTATTACAGCGAGATTGACGGGCAAAACGGCTGGTCGCGACCACTGAGCGTCGACATCGTTAATGTCACCGGTGCCGGTGACGCCATGATGGCAGGCCTGGCCCACTGCTGGCTGGAGGACATGACGCTGGCGGACAGCATCCGTTTCGCTCAGGGCTGCTCGGCATTAACCCTCTCATCCGAATTTACTAATAACCCTAACCTGTCGAACGGCAGCGTTCAAAAACTGTTGGAGCTACAATCATGAAAAACACCGTTATTTCCCATGACTACCTGGATATTTCACCGGAAGTTGCCGAAGCCTTGGCCAACAAACGCCCGGTTGTGGCTCTGGAATCCACCATTATTTCCCACGGCATGCCTTACCCTCAAAATGCGCAGACCGCGCTGGAGGTTGAACAAAAAATCCGTGATAACGGCGCGATACCGGCCACTATCGCCATTATCAATGGCCGCATGAAGGCGGGGCTGAGCCGTGAGGAAATAGAACTGTTGGGTAAAGAAGGCCACAAAGTGGCGAAAGTGAGTCGCCGGGATTTACCCTTTATCGTCGCCGCCGGTCAACACGGTGCCACCACCGTAGCCTCTACCATGATCATTGCCGAGATGGCGGGTATCCACGTGTTTGCCACCGGTGGCATTGGCGGAGTGCATCGCGGTGCTGAGCACACCTTTGATATCTCTGCAGACCTGCAGGAACTGGCGAGAACCAACGTAGCGGTGATCTGCGCCGGGGCCAAGTCTATTTTAGATTTGGGGCTGACCACCGAATATCTTGAAACCCACGGGGTGCCGGTGATTGGCTACCAGACTCCAACGCTGCCAGCGTTCTTTTGCCGCACCAGCCCATTCACCGTCAGCATTCAGTTGGATGCCCCGGCGGAAATCGCCCGGGCAATGGCCACCAAATGGCAGGCGGGGCTGGAGGGCGGCATGGTGATTGCTAACCCGATCCCGGCGCAGTATGCGGTGCCGGAGGACAAAATTAATGCGGCCATTGAACGGGCGGTGCGCGAGTCGGTAGAACAGGGGGTTCAGGGTAAAGACAGCACGCCGTTCTTACTGGCCCGGGTGGCTGAACTGACCGGTGGCGATAGCCTGACGGCCAATATTCAGTTGGTGTTCAACAATGCCAAACTGGCGGCGCAGATAGCCTGTTGCTATCAGCAAGAGGCCGCCTGAGACGACAGTAGTTTCCTTAATTTTACCCTGATAACCAACATTAAATAAAAATTCCAGCCTGGAAGGTGGAGGGGGCAGCCTTGTCTCTTTATCCTTTCAACGCTGGGTATAAAGGGATGGATTTATGGACTTACTCCGCAGCTTATTAGGTATCTGTATTCTTCTCCTTATTGCTTTTATTTTTTCAAATAATAGAAAGCGCATTAGTCTGAGAACCGTGGGTTGCGCGTTAATTCTGCAGGTTTTTCTCGGCGCGATTATGCTTTATGTTCCAGCGGGGAAGTGGGTGATTAATGCCATTGCCGGCGGGGTCAATAAAGTGATTTCTTACAGCGATGCCGGTAGTTCATTTATTTTCGGTGGGCTGGTGGGGCCGAAAATGAATGTGCTATTTGACGGTGCCGGGTTTGTTTTCGCTTTCCATGTTCTGCCTGCAATTATTTTTATTACCGCATTGATCTCAATTCTCTATTACCTGGGCGTGATGGGATGGGCAATTAATATACTGGGTTATGTTTTCCAAAAGATGTTGCGGATCAGCAAGGTCGAGGCTTTTGCCGCAGTAACCACTATCTTCCTGGGGCAAAACGAACTGCCTGCGGTGCTAAAGCCTTTTATTAACAAGATGAGCCGTAATGAGCTATTTACCGTGATTTGCAGCGGGATGGCATCAATCGCCGGATCGATGCTGGTCGGTTATGCCGGGCTGGGCGTGCCGATTGAGTATTTACTGGCGGCTTCGCTAATGGCGATCCCCGGCGGGATTTTGTTCGCACGCATGCTCAGCCCGGCCACCGAGGTTTCGCAGGTTGAATTCAGCCAGATGTCGTTTAGCGACAAACGCCCGGCAAGCATTATCGAAGCGGCGGCCAGCGGTGCCATGCTGGGCCTGAAAATTGCGGTGGGTGTCGCCACCGTGGTGATGGCATTTGTGGCGTTGATTGCGCTGATCAATGGTCTGATCGGCGGAGTAGGTAGCCTGCTGGGGTGGGAACAGCTGAGCCTGGAAAGGCTGTTCGGCTATGTGTTCGCGCCGTTGGCTTACATCATGGGGGTTAACTGGGACAACGCGGGCCTGGTGGGCGGGCTGATAGGCCAGAAGCTGGCGATCAACGAATTCGTCGCTTACGTGAATTTTTCAACTTACCTCAAAGATACCGTCGCGGTGCTGGATACAAAAACCATCGCGGTTATCTCCTTTGCGCTGTGTGGGTTTGCCAATTTTGGATCGATCGCCGTAGTGGTGGGGGCATTCAGCGCAGTTGCGCCAGAGCGCGCTTCGGATATCGCCAGCCTGGGTCTGCGTGCCTTGTTGGCGGCGACGTTATCCAATCTGATGAGCGCCACTATCGCCGGGTTGTTTATTGGTCTTGGGGCGTTGACCGCATCATTATGATGATGGCTTGTTTGTTGGCTACTGGGGGATTATCTCACGCTATAAACTTGCGCATTAGATAAGTGGATACTAATGTGTATTTATGAATGAAAATGACATCTTTAAGGCGTTGGCGGATCCTACCCGCCGCACCATCTTCGAAAAATTGGCCGCGGGCAGCATGAATGCCAGTGCCCTGCGTGAAGGCATGCCCATCAGCCAGTCGGCGATGTCCCAGCACCTGACAGTGTTGCGTCAGGCTGGTCTGGTAAGCGAGGCGCGGCAGGGCCGTTTCGTCAATTATCAGGTGGATCCGCAGGGGCTGGCATTGATTGCCCGATGGCTGGATAAGTACCGTGCCTTCTGGCCGGAGCGTATCGAGAAGCTGAATATTTTGCTAAAGGACATGGATCAATGAACCAGGCCGATGCTAATCCGCCGTCGCTGGTGCTGGAATATTCACTCGATGCCCCGCCCGAGAAAGTCTGGCGGGCGGTGGGTATCCCGGCATTGCGCGAACAATGGTTACCGGATGCCGTGCTGGCCGATGCTGAACCGGTTGTGGTGACGCCGGGCACGGAAATCAGCTACCGGATGCGTGATGACCAACCGCCGTTCCTCGAAAGCACCGTGACCTTGCAAATACTGCCCAGCGCCGCTGGCGGCAGCCTGTTACGCATAATCCACCGGCTGGACGATGAGCGGCTGACGGCGGCGAACGATAGTGACAGTAGACGGCACCTGATGCACGCCGCCTGACGCCTAATATTTCCCATTCCACACCTGAAAACAGGAGTTCACCCATGCGTGAATCGATGCTGCTCGTCCCTATGGTGGTTGAACAGACCAGCCAGGGGGAACGTTCTTTCGATATCTATTCGAGATTGCTGCGTGACCGTATCGTTTTCCTGAATGGTGAGGTCAACGATCAGGTGGCCGAAATACTCTGTGTGCAGTTGCTGTTTCTGGAGGCTGAAAACCCGGAGAAACCGATCCATCTGTATATCAACTCGCCGGGTGGGGTGATCACCAGCGGCTTTGCCATTTATGACACCATGAATTACATCAATGCGCCGGTGCACACCCTGTGTATGGGGACCGCGCGTTCGATGGGCTCCTTTTTGCTGATGGCCGGGGAAGCCGGCCACCGCATGGCGCTGCCCAATGCCAGCCTGCATGTGCATCAGCCGTTGGGCGGTTTTCAGGGCCAGGCATCGGATATCCTGATCCACGCCGAAGAAATGAAACGCACCAAGCACAGCGTAATCACGCTTTATGCCAAACATTGTGGCCGCAGCTATGAAGAGGTCGAGCGTGCTCTCGACCGTGACCGCTTTATGAGTGCAGACGAAGCGGTGGAATGGGGGTTGGTGGACTCGGTGTTGCGGGGACGGTGACAAAGTATCGTCATGTTATCCGACAGGCTCAGCGTAGAGTTAGAGATCTCATCTCGTGGCGTGAGCCGGACGTCCGCACGGGTGATTTATCGGGCCAACAGATAGTGAGATTGTACCAGGCCTGAAGGGAAGTTTCGGCTGGACAGTAATTTGAAATCAGCATCTTGGGGCATAGCACCGAATAACGCTCTCCCTGATCCCAGCAGCACGGGCACCGTGGTGATCACCATATCGGTGACCAGGTTTTCACGCAGGAAAGACTGTATCAATTGCCCACCATCGAGATAGACCCGATGAACTTTTTGTTCATCTAATTGCTCAATCAGGTGTTTCGGTGTGAGGTTGGAGAATTGTACTTTACCCTTCAGGGGCAGGGGAACCGGCTCATTGGCCAGTTGGTTTGACAGCACGATCACGGGACACTCATAGGGCCAGATATCGAAGGTGAGAACTTTTTCATAAGTCCCCCTCCCCATCACGATCAGGTCTTTATCGGCGATAAAGGCGTCGAAACCATGGTCTTCGGTCGGGTCATCACGTTGCAATAGCCACTCAATGTCGCCATCTTGCCGCGCGATAAAACCATCCAGACTGGTTGCGATGAAAACGTGTGTAGTGATCATGGAATGCTCCTTGTTTATTCGCAGTAAATTATTGCGTTGGCATAGGCCAAAATCAACGTCAGGCGCGAAAACAAAAAATCCACGCCTTGGCGTGGATTTTAGAGTTTGGAGCAGAAGTCGAGGTTTAGACGTTAAACAAGAAGTTCATCACGTCGCCGTCTTTGACGATGTAGTCTTTACCTTCTGAACGCATTTTGCCGGCTTCTTTGGCGCCTTGCTCACCCTTGTAGGTGATAAAGTCTTCAAAGGCGATGGTCTGTGCGCGGATAAAGCCTTTCTCGAAGTCGGTGTGGATCTTACCGGCCGCCTGCGGTGCGGTAGCGCCAACCGGAATGGTCCAGGCGCGCACTTCTTTTACGCCAGCAGTGAAGTAGGTTTGCAGGTTCAGCAACTCGTAACCGGCGCGGATCACGCGGTTCAGGCCCGGCTCTTCCAAACCCAGTTCAGCCATAAACTCGGCGCGGTCTTCGTCTTCCAGTTCGGCGATGTCGGATTCAACCGCAGCACACACGGCAACCACTACCGAGCCTTCGGTCGCAGCGATTTCACGCACTTTGTCCAGGTATGGGTTGTTCTCATAGCCGTCTTCGTTGACGTTGGCGATGTACATGGTTGGCTTCAGCGTCAGGAAGCTCAGGTAGCGGATCGCTGCACGGTCTTCATCAGTCAGATCCAGCGCACGCAGCATGCCGGCGTTTTCCAACTGTGGCAGGCATTTTTCCAGTGCAGCCAGTTCGGCTTTTGCGTCTTTGTCGCCGCCTTTGGCTTTCTTCTGTACGCGGTGGATAGCGCGTTCGCAGGTGTCCAGATCCGACAGGGCCAGCTCGGTATTGATGACGTCGATGTCGTCAGCCGGATCAACCTTGTTGTTCACGTGGATGATGTTGTCGTTCTCGAAGCAGCGCACCACGTGGCCGATAGCTTCGGTTTCACGGATGTTTGTCAGGAACTGGTTGCCCAGGCCTTCGCCTTTGGACGCGCCTTTCACCAGACCGGCGATGTCGACGAATTCCATGGTGGTTGGCAGGATGCGCTGAGGTTTAACGATCTCGGCCAACTGGTCCAGACGCGAATCGGGCATCGGCACCACACCGGTATTAGGTTCAATGGTGCAGAACGGGAAGTTGGCTGCTTCGATACCCGCTTTGGTCAACGCGTTGAACAGGGTGGATTTACCTACGTTAGGCAAGCCGACGATACCGCATTTGAATCCCATGTTGTTATCACCTTAAATATCTTAACTATCAGCCGGTTAGGTTTAACCCACTGCATAAAGGACGAAATAATGGCGCCATTATACACGTAATGGCCGTTTTTCTCGATCAGGCTGTGTGCTGGGGGGCAAATGCGCTGGTAATGCCGGTTTTTGATTGAGATTTGGATCACATTTACACATACTGACACTTCTGATTAACCTACAGGAAACGCGCCGGATGCACTTCTTGCCCAGTCCACCCTGAGTTGCCCCCTCCTGAGGTTTGCCGCGCCATGCGGTTCTGGTTCCCGTGCTGCGGGAATGTGTTTTATCTGTCAGAAGTGAATAATCCATGTTTAACCTGAACAATTTCAGGCTGTCGGCCGTCAAGAACGAGGTGCTGGCGGGCTTTGTGGTGGCCGTTTCCATGATCCCCGAAGCGGTCGGCTTTTCGCTGGTCGCCGGACTTTCCCCCATCGTCGGGTTGCATACCGCCTTTATTATCGGTCTGGTAACCGCACTGTTTGGTGGCAAGCCGGGCATGGTGTCGGGCGCGGCCGGTTCTATCGTGGTGGTGCTGATGAGCCTAGCGGCGCAGCACGGTATGGGATACGTACTGTGGGCAACGATTTTCTCCGGGGTGATCCAAATCCTGATTGGCATTTTCCGCTTGGGTAAATTTATTCGTCTGGTCCCGTTGCCAGCCATTCACGGTTTCGTCAACGGCCTGGCGATTGTCATTATGCTGGCGCAACTGCATATGATTGCCGGGCAGGGACTGCTGATGTACGCACTGGTGGCGTTGGCGATCCTGGTGGTAGTGCTGTTCCCACGGCTGACCCGGGTGATCCCAGCTTCGTTAGCGGCATTGATTGTGGTTTCCACCCTGGCGATTGGTTTTAACCTGCATACCTTGCGGGTTGGCGATTTGGCGGATATCTCCGGCGCCTTACCGCATTTCAGCCTGCCGATGGCCCCGTTCAACCTGGAAATGCTGAAAGTGGTGCTGCCGTATGCCCTGGTGATTGCTCTGGTGGGGCTGATTGAATCGCTGCTGACCATGACGGTGCTCGACGAAATGGGCGGCAAGAAGGGTAACGGCAACCGCGAGAGCATCGCTCAGGGCGCGGGCAACACTATTTGCGGTCTGTTTGGCTGCTTTGCCGGTTGCGCGATGATTGGTCAGTCGATCATCAACTTCACCTCGGGCGGGCGCGGGCGCATTTCTGGCGTTGTCGGTGCGATATTGCTGATCCTGTTTGTGGTCAGCCTATCGGGCTATATCGGCCTGCTGCCGGTAGCGGCACTGGCTGGGGTGATGCTGGTGGTGTGTTACAACACCTTTGAATGGAGTTCGCTGCGCCGGTTACGTCGGATGCCAAAGGCGGATGCGCTGGTGATGCTGCTGGTCACCCTGATCACTATCTTTACCGATCTGGCGATGGCGGTGATCAGCGGGGTGATTATCTCGGCGTTGGTATTTGCCTGGCAACAGGCGCGTATTCGTGTGCGTCAGCATCGGGTAGAGGGCGAAGTTGCGGTGTACCAACTGGATGGCCCGCTGTTCTTTGGTTCTACCGCGGCCTTTACCGAACTGTTCGAGCCGAAAAACGATCCGCAAAACGTGGTGCTGGATTTCGCCGGGACCCGGGTGATGGATTCCAGTGGGGTAGAAGCGATTGATAAGCTGACGGCGCGCTATCTGGCGGCAGGGAAAACCATTCGCTTGCGTCATCTGAGCGGCGATTGCGTGCGTTTGTTAAAGCAGGCCGGCCCGTTTTGCAGCCATGAACTGGACGATCCGCAATATTACGTGGCGGAAGAAGGCTATCAGACTGATGACACCAACGTCGGTGAAGAAACCTTCAAATTGCGAACCTAAATCCGTCAGCAGCGGGCGTAATGCCCGCTGCCATCACTGTCAGGCCTGCGCCTTAAAGCTGTGCAGGCGGCGAACGGTTTTTTCCAAACCGTCGGTCAGCAAGACTTCGGTGCAACGCGCAGCTTCATCGATCGCTTCATCAATCATTTTTTGCTCGCTGGCCGGTGGTTTGCCGAGCACGAAACCTACTACCTTGTTTTTATCGCCTGGATGGCCAATGCCAATGCGCAAGCGATAGAAGTTCGGGTTATTACCGAACTTGTTCTGAATATCTTTCAGCCCGTTGTGTCCACCATTGCCGCCACCCAGCTTGATTTTTGCAACACCGGGCGGGATATCCAGTTCGTCATGCGCCACCAGGATTTCGTCCGGCTCAATGCGGTAGAAGTTGGCCATGGCCAGCACGGCTTTGCCACTGAGGTTCATAAAGGTGGTGGGCACCAGCAGTCGCACGTCATTACCGGCCAGATTCAGTCGGGCGGTGTAGCCGTAGAATTTGCTCTCTTCCTTCAACTGCTGGTTATGGCGCTGGGCCAGTAAATCGACGTACCAGGCGCCGGCATTGTGTCGCGTCTGGGCATATTCAGCACCCGGGTTCGCCAGGCCAACTATCAATTTAATACTGCTCACGGGGAGATTCGCTATGATCGAGATAATGGAAAGGGCATTAGTCTACCTGCCTGCGTCGCGAATGACAAAATCCTGTGTCGTGCCAGGTGTTAGTGAGTGGATATCTTCAGGGCGGTGAGTAATTCATTAGCGGAATCATTCAATTTGTTAACTAATCACTTGCCAAAAGTAAAGATTTGTCATGCTTTCTTTACCATTTGTGATCGCCTACGCAATCACCTTGTCGAGCCACGGGCTATACTTAACTTATCAAAGTGGGTTAACCATTTACTGAGTTATCCCGGTTGGCCAATGGCACTATGGAGGTGGCATATGAAACGCAGAAACGTGAACAAAATGGGCAACTTTTTTATGGGGCTGGGGCTGGTGGTGATGATCGTCGGCGTGGGATACAACATTCTTGCTGAAGTATCGCAGTTTAATTTGCCGCAGTTTTTCGCCCATGGCGCAATCATGAGTATCTTCGTGGGCGCGTTATTATGGCTGGTCGGTGCACGTATCGGCGGGCGTGAGCAGGTGGCGGATCGTTACTGGTGGATAAAACATTTTGATAAACGGTGCCGTAACGATAACCATCGTTCGTCACATTGATTAAAAAAATAAAAGGGAACCGGCGTTACGGCAAGGGAGAACTGCCGCGTATTTAGGTCTAAGGTCATGTTCGACTACCCGTAGAAAACCCGTTGCTGCTGATGCACCAACGGGTTTTTCTTTTTCTGCTGGCAATCAATCAATCGATCCGGTACGGCAGGGCGCCGCACCGAAAAGAAGGCTGATTAATGCTCGAACATCGCAGAAATTGACTCTTCATTGCTGATACGACGGATGGCTTCAGCCAGCATGCCGGACAGCGTCAGAGTACGTACGTTTTTCAGTGCCTTGATTTCTGCAGACAACGGAATGGTGTCGCAGACGATCACTTCATCAATCACCGAGTTCCTGATGTTTTCCACAGCGTTACCGGAGAAGATCGGGTGTGTTGCGTAGGCAAATACGCGCTTGGCACCACGTTCTTTCAACGCTTCAGCGGCTTTACACAAGGTACCACCGGTGTCGATCATATCGTCAACCAGTACACAGTCACGGCCTGCCACGTCACCAATGATGTGCATCACCTGAGAAACGTTCGCACGTGGGCGGCGTTTGTCGATGATAGCCATATCGGTATCGTTGAGCAGTTTGGCGATAGCGCGGGCGCGCACTACGCCGCCGATGTCCGGGGAAACCACGATTGGGTTCTCCAGATTCTGTTGCAGCATATCTTCCAGCAGGATCGGGCTACCGAACACGTTATCTACCGGAACATCGAAGAAGCCTTGGATCTGTTCAGCGTGCAGATCTACCGTTAAAACGCGGTCAACCCCTACACTGGAGAGGAAGTCGGCGACAACTTTGGCGGTGATAGGCACACGAGCAGAACGCACGCGGCGATCCTGGCGGGCATAGCCGAAGTAAGGAATAACAGCAGTAATACGGCCTGCGGAGGCGCGACGCAGGGCATCTACCATAACAACCAGTTCCATCAGGTTGTCGTTGGTAGGGGCACAGGTGGACTGGATGATGAAAATATCACCGCCGCGTACATTTTCGTTGATTTGCACGCTCACTTCGCCGTCGCTAAAACGACCTACTGCGGCGTCACCAAGGCTGGTGTACAAACGGTTGGCAATACGTTGTGCTAGTTCCGGGGTGGCGTTACCAGCAAAAAGCTTCATATCAGGCACGAGAAGAACCTCAGGCATGCGTCCAGAGAAGATATTGTCATTCGGCCTCCGCCAAGGGGCAGTTAGCGATGCCGACGCAATATCATACGGGTGTGTAAAAAAAAATTTGAAACCGCAGCGGCGCAGGGATTACAGGGCCAGGTGTGAACGACTCTGCGCAGCGAAACGAGAACTACGGTTCAATCTGCCCGGAACGAATGCGATGTAGTGGAGAGACGTTAACGCCACGCGCTACAAAACCACGTATCCACTCCGGGGCTTGATTTAACACCTGACGGGCGGCGGTTTCTGTGTCGAATTCAGCAAACACACAAGCACCTGTGCCAGTCAGGCGTGACGGCGCGTATTCTAACAGCCAAGAAACAAGCTGTTCAACCTCGCGAAAACGTTTTCTTGCTATTGGTTCGCAATCATTTGCGTAAGTTGCCTGTAACAGCACATTTAACGGGCGAACCGGGGTGTCTCTTTTTAATTCTGCATCGCCAAAAATAACCGGGGTAGGGATGCTGACCCCCGGATGGGCCACCAAATACCACTTTTCCTGTGGGTTGGCCGGTTGCAAACGCTCCCCGATTCCTTCAGCAAAGGCCGCATGCCCAAGGACGAATACCGGCACGTCAGCACCGAGGACCAGCCCCAGATCCGCCAGCTGTTGGTCGCTCAAGCCACAACGCCACAGTTCATTCAGCGCCACTAACACCGTAGCGGCGTTGGAAGACCCGCCACCCAGTCCGCCCCCCATCGGCAAACGTTTATCGATGCTGATGTCGGCACCGCGCGGGGTGGTGTTTAGCCCGTGACGTTCGCAATGCTGTTGTAGCAGGCGGGCGGCACGGACAATCAGGTTTTGCTCATCTGGCACCCCGGCCACCGGGGTCAGCAGATGGATACTGTCATCCTGCCGCGCGTCGATGGTCAAGGTGTCGCCGTAATCCAGAAACTGGAACAGCGTCTGCAGCAGGTGGTAGCCATCTTCGCGTTGGCCGGTAATGTACAAAAACAGATTGAGTTTAGCTGGCGATGGCCACTGACGGATCATTTAAGCGTCCAATTATCCATTTTCAGTTTGATGCGCTGGTCACCCTGTTTCAGCTCCAGGCGGCTTGGCAGCTGTGGCTTGAGGCTGTTGTTATAGTCCTGGTAGTCCACGGTCCAGGTCTGGCTACCTTGTTGGTAGGTCAGCGAGTTCAGGCGATATTGGTCATCGAGCTTGAAGTCGTTGGCTTCACCCGGCAGGCCGAGCATCCACTGGCGCAGGTTATCCAGCGGGATCGCCATGCCGGTCAGCTTGCGGATCATTTCTTCGGCGTTGTCGCTGACATAGCGTTTGCCCTGATTGTCCGTCAACTGCACCACGTTTTTCTGTACGTTGAGGTCAAGTTCGGTGCTGCCAAGCGGGTTGGTCAGCAGCAGGCGGTAACGATCCGGCGAATATTGTTGCCAGAAGAAGCGCGCGTAGACTTTTTTCTGGTCTGACAGGTAGGCGAAAGAGCCCCGGGTTTGATATTGGTCAAGCTGTTGCACCGCTTGCTCGTGGGCACGCCACTGTGGCGACGTCGGGCTGGTGGCCGGGCCGCTGGGTTTGGTGGTGGTACAGGCGGCCAGTACCAGACTGGCCAGCGGGATCAGGCGTAGCAAACTAACTTTGCGGATTGGCATAACTTTCTCTTGTCCTTTTGTCCTTACGGGCACGCACAGCGAGACCTGGGTATCTGCATTTACGCTAGCGGGGCAGCGCCGGTACGTCAATTTTTTGCTGCATCGCGTTGAATATTCCCGGCTTTGTTACCGCTATTGGGTTCGGGATTATGCGTTGTCTTTGCTGATAAGATTAACACAATCGCTCCGCCGTGCTGCTCTGGACGCAAGAATATCTCTGGGGCGGGGTGTTGCTGCCGTTAGTGTTTGGTTGATGTAGGGGTCGGTATACTGCAAGGGTCTATCCCGGGGAGAACAGAAGGTTATGAAACTTGCAGCTCGAATCATTATTTCGCTGTTATGCTTTGCGGGCTCGGCATTTTTCTACCTGCAGGCCAAGCATGTTTTTTGCCAGCAGGTCTCTTTCCTGCTGGATCCTACCTATCGCTGCGGCACTTTGGGCTGGTAAGCGCCGAATATTTGATCGCTACCGCTCTGCTCAGGTCACCCCGTTTTACTGAATACTGTGCGGAATATCGCATACTGCACTAAAATTCAGTATGTTATGTCGTCAAATTATTACTTATCTTGTTGTATTTATAACTAATCACTCATTGATGCTGTCTATTTCAGCGATTGGACGGAAGATGCGGTTGTACCTTTTATTGATCCCGCGCATCAAGTAGAATGCCGTTCAACGAGAACCCGTACCAAAAGAAGTATTACTCGAAGCAATGACCCTGCTGGCGTTAGGTATTAATCACAAAACCGCTCCGGTTTCTCTGCGTGAAAGGGTGACCTTCTCCCCAGAGTCTATCGAACAGGCGCTTACCAGCTTGCTCCAACAGCCGTTGGTGCAGGGCGGTGTCGTGTTGTCTACCTGCAACCGCACCGAACTGTATCTTAGCGTGGAGCAACAGGAACATATTCACGAGCAGCTGGTCACCTGGCTGTGTGAGTACCACCGCCTGCGCCCGGAAGAAGTGAGTAAAAGCCTGTACTGGCACCACGGTGATGAAGCCGTCAGCCACCTGATGCGCGTGGCCAGCGGGTTGGATTCACTGGTGTTGGGCGAACCGCAAATCCTCGGGCAGGTGAAGAAAGCCTTTGCCGAATCCCAACGCGGGCAGTCACTGTCGGGTGAGCTCGAACGTCTGTTCCAAAAATCCTTCTCCGTCGCCAAACGCGTACGTACCGAAACCGAAATCGGTGCCAGTGCGGTATCCGTGGCCTTTGCCGCCTGTACCCTGGCACGCCAAATCTTCGAATCCCTTGCCGAACTGAACGTATTGTTGGTGGGCGCCGGTGAAACCATTGAGCTGGTGGCACGTCATCTGCGAGAACACAAAGTGCGGCATATGATTATTGCCAACCGCACCCGCGAACGCGCTCAACTGCTGGCGGACGAAGTCGGCGCAGAAGTGATTACCTTGCCGGAAATCGACGAACGCCTGGCGGACGCCGACATTATTATCAGTTCTACTGCCAGCCCGCTGCCGATCATCGGTAAAGGGATGGTGGAGCGAGCGCTGAAAGCGCGCCGCAACCAGCCAATGCTGTTGGTGGATATTGCCGTACCGCGCGATATCGAACCGGAAGTGGGCAAGCTGGCCAACGCCTATTTGTACAGCGTGGACGATCTGCACGCCATCATTCAAAGCAACCTGGCACAGCGCAAGGCAGCGGCGGTGCAGGCTGAGTCGATTGTTCAGCAGGAAAGCATCAACTTTATGGCCTGGCTGCGCTCACAGGGTGCAGTAGAAACCATCCGCGACTACCGCTCGCAGGCCGATCAGATCCGTGCGGAAATGGAAGCCAAAGCCTTGGCCGCCATTGCGCAGGGTGCGGACGTGGAGCAAGTTATCCACGAACTGGCCCACCGGCTGACCAACCGTCTAATTCATGCCCCTACCAAATCCCTCCAACAGGCCGCCGGCGATGGCGACGTGGAGCGGTTGCAAATATTACGCGACAGCCTCGGGCTGGATCAGCATTAGTTTTCTCTTTATTAACAGGGTTTAATACCACGCATGAAGCCTTCTATTGTTGCCAAACTGGAAGCGTTACAAGAGCGCCATGAAGAAGTGCAGGCGCTGCTCGGCGATGCCGGCGTTATTGCCGAGCAGGATCGGTTCCGCGCGCTGTCGCGCGAATATGCACAGTTGACCGATGTCAGCCGCTGTTTCCTTGAATGGCGTAAGGTGCAAGACGATCTGGCCACGGCAGAAATGATGCTGGATGACCCGGAAATGCGCGAAATGGCGCAGGAAGAGCTGAAAGACGCCAAGGCAGCAACGGAAGAACTGGAGCAGCAATTACAAGTGCTGCTGTTGCCGAAAGATCCGGATGATGAGCGCGATTGCTTCCTGGAAGTGCGTGCCGGTACCGGCGGCGACGAAGCGGCGATCTTCGCCGGTGATCTGTTCCGTATGTACAGTCGTTATGCTGAAACGCGTCGCTGGCGCGTCGAGATCATGAGTGACAACGAAGGCGAGCACGGCGGCTATAAAGAAGTGATTGCCAAGGTTTCTGGCGATGGCGTTTTCGGCCAATTGAAATTTGAATCTGGTGGTCACCGCGTACAACGCGTGCCGGAAACCGAGTCGCAGGGGCGTATTCATACCTCCGCCTGTACCGTGGCAGTGATGCCGGCGGTGCCGGAAGCCGAACTGCCGGAGATCAATGCCGGCGATCTGAAAATCGACACCTTCCGTTCCTCCGGTGCCGGTGGTCAGCACGTTAACACCACCGACTCGGCAATCCGTATTACCCACTTGCCGACCGGCATCGTGGTGGAGTGTCAGGACGAACGTTCGCAGCACAAAAACAAAGCCAAGGCGATGTCGGTGTTGGGCGCGCGTATCCGTGCCGCCGAAATGGCCAAGCGCCAGCAGGCAGAGGCCTCAACCCGTCGCAACCTGTTGGGCACTGGCGACCGTTCCGATCGCAACCGCACCTATAACTTCCCGCAGGGGCGAGTGACCGACCACCGCATCAACCTGACGCTGTACCGTCTGGACGAGGTGATGGAAGGCAAGCTGGACATGCTGATCCAACCGATTGTGCAGGAATACCAGGCCGACCAGCTCGCCGCGCTGTCCGCTGAGCCCGAGTAATGGACTATCAATGCTGGCTGAAGGCGGCGGTTGCCCGGTTGACGCAGAGCGAAAGCGCCCGGCGTGATGCAGAAATCCTGCTGGGTTTTGTGACTGGCCGGGCCAGAACCTTCCTGAGGGCGTTCGGTGAAACGTTGCTGACGCCGCAACAACAGGAACAGTTGGAAAGATTGCTGGCTCGCCGCGAACGTGGCGAACCGGTGGCTTACCTGATCGGCGAACGTGAGTTTTGGTCGCTGCCGCTGTCGGTATCACCGGCGACCCTGATCCCGCGTCCGGACACCGAATGCCTGGTGGAACTGGCGCTGGAACGCTTGCCGTCATCCTCTTGCCACATCCTCGATCTCGGCACCGGCACCGGTGCCATTGCGCTGGCACTGGCCAGCGAACGCCCGGACTGCAAGGTCATCGGTGTTGATTTACAGCCCGAAGCGGTGGCACTGGCGCAGCATAATGCGCAGAAGCTGAAGATCGGCAACGCACAATTCCTTCAGGGCAGTTGGTTTGCGCCGTTGGCCGGCCAGACTTTCGCCCTGATCGCCAGTAATCCTCCCTACATTGACGCCGCCGATCCACATCTGGCGCAGGGCGACGTACGTTTTGAGCCCAGCAGCGCACTGGTCGCGCAGCAGCATGGGTTGGCGGATTTGTCCGCTATTGTGCAGCAAGCACCACACTATCTGGAGTCTCAGGGCTGGCTGCTACTGGAACATGGCTGGCAGCAGGGTGAGAGCGTGCGCGCATTGCTGCAGGCCGCCGGTTTTATTTCGATCGCTACCCGCCGTGATTACGGAGATAACGATCGCGTGACGTTTGGCCAATGGCCGCAGCAGTAACTGAAAACCAACAATAACAAAGCACACAGCGAATAAATAAAAGGAAGCAATATGGCAGTCTACTCGGCGTTAAAACATCTGCATTTATTGACGGTCGCCATCAGTATTATCTTGTTTGTGCTGCGCTTTTTCTGGAAATGGCGTGATTCAGCCATGATGAACAAGCGCTGGGTGAAGATAACGCCGCACATAAATGATACGGTGTTGTTCGCCAGTGGTATTGCGTTGGTGGTGATGTTCAAGTTTTATCCGCTGCTGGGTATGGACTCGTGGCTGACCGAGAAGCTGTTTGGCGTTATTATCTATATCCTGCTTGGCTACGTCGCATTGGGCAAGAAGACCAAAAACCAGAACCTGCGCACCCTGGCGTTTGTGCTGGCGTTGGGCTGTCTGTACCTGATAATTAAACTTGCCACGACGAAAATACCGTTTCTGATGGGATACTTATGAGTAGCATTGCTGATTTTGAATTTAACACCGCGCTGCTGAGCGCGGGCGTGATCCTGGTTTCGCAGTCCGTACGGCGTGATTTCCCCACGGCCGAGGTCGAACGTAAGCTGCAACAGCTGGTCGACGACGCGCGTGCGGCGATGCCGAAGGATCTCAGCCAGGAACAGCAACTGGACGCACTCATTGAATTGTTCTTCAAAACCTGGGGTTTTGGCGGCGCCGGTGGCGTGTATCGCCTGTCCGACGCGATTTGGCTCGACAAGGTGCTGGAAGGGCGCCAGGGCACGCCGGTTTCATTAGGCACCATTTTCCTGCACATCGCCGCGCATCTGGATTTACCGCTGCTGCCGGTGATTTTCCCCACCCAGTTGATCCTGCGGGCAGACTGGCTGGATGAAGAGATGTGGCTGATCAACCCGTTGAACGGTGAAACGCTGAACGAGCATCAACTGGAAGTGTGGATCAAGGGCAACCTGGGTCTGGGCGCCGAGTTGGAAGACGACGATCTCGATGAGTCAGAAAACGTCATGGTGGTGCGTAAGATGCTGGATACGCTGAAAGCCGCCCTGATGGAAGAAAAACAGATGGAAATGGCGTTGCGGGCCAGCGAAACGGTGCTGTGTTTCGATCCGGATGACCCGTACGAAATCCGCGACCGTGGGCTGATTTACGCCCAGTTGGAATGCAACCATATCGCCATTTCCGATCTCAATTATTTTGTCGAACAGTGTCCTGAAGATCCGGTCAGCGAAGTGATCAAAGTACAGATCCACTCGATTGAACCGAAACAGGTCACGCTGCATTAATTTATTTGATTTAACATCAACAAAGGCGAAAGCATGAAACAGAAAGTGGTTAGCATTGGTGACATCAACGTAGCGAACGATCTGCCGTTTGTGCTGTTTGGCGGTATGAACGTGCTGGAATCGCGCGATCTGGCGATGCGCATTTGTGAACACTACGTCACCGTGACGCAAAAACTGGGCATCCCTTACGTTTTCAAAGCCTCTTTTGATAAAGCCAACCGTTCTTCTATCCACTCGTACCGTGGGCCGGGCCTGGAAGAGGGGATGAGGATCTTCGAAGAAATCAAAAAAACCTTCGGCGTGAAAACCATCACCGACGTGCATGAAGCCTCACAGGCGCAGCCGGTGTCCGAAGTGGTTGACGTTATCCAGCTGCCGGCGTTCCTGGCACGCCAGACCGATCTGGTGGAAGCAATGGCGAAAACCGGTGCGGTAATCAACGTCAAGAAACCTCAGTTCGTTAGCCCGGGCCAAATGGGCAATATCGTCGACAAGTTCAAGGAAGGCGGTAACGACCAGGTGATCCTGTGCGATCGCGGCAGCAACTTTGGTTACGATAACCTGGTAGTCGACATGCTCGGTATCAACGTGATGAAAAATGCCACTGGCGGTCATCCGGTGATCTTCGACGTGACCCATGCCCTGCAAACCCGTGACCCATTTGGTGCTGCATCTGGCGGTCGTCGTGCGCAGGTTGCCGAACTGGCGCGTGCCGGTATGGCGGTAGGTTTGGCGGGGCTGTTTATCGAAGCGCACCCAGAGCCGAACAGCGCCAAGTGTGATGGCCCGTCCGCATTGCCGCTGGACAAGCTGGAGCCGTTCCTGGTGCAGATGAAAGCCATCGACGATCTGGTGAAGAGCTTCCCAGAGCTGGATACCAGCAACTAAGCTGGTTTTCTCGCAGTAAAAAGCCCGACTCGTCGGGCTTTTTTTGATGAAAAAGTTGGCTTTGAACCTGAGATACCCGGGCCTAGCGCACCGAGGGGCCATTATGGAACACATCCATGTGTCCCACCCTACGGGCCGACTAGACGTCGTTCCAATTTGCTCCCAGCAAATTGGTCGGCGGGCAAGCCGCTACGACCCCTTCGGCACGCTCTCCCTAATAACGGGCTTTGTCAGTAGTCTGAAGCCCGACTTGTCGGGCTTTTTGTTTTTCAGGTGTTTAACGCTGTCAGTGCCTCGGGGAGCGTTGCGTAGAAATGCAGTTTCCCCTCAATCGGTTGTACCCGTGCCCGCGCCAGCGTTTTCAACGGCTGGAACGGCATATCGGTGATCACCAGTTGCTTGCCTGGGGGCAGGGCTTCGATAAAGCGCTGTAGGGCATCCAGCCCCCCGGCGTCCAGCACCGGCACCGCATCCCACTGCAAGACAATCACGTCATAATTTTCACTGCGCACCAGTAGCTCATTAAAAATGCGCTCGGCGGCGGCGAAGAATAACGGACCATTCACCCGCAGTACCAGACGGCCGTTTTCGGCGCTCAGCTCGCTCAGGCGCGTCATGCGTGCAATGCGGCGCATAAACAGCAGCGAAGCCAGCACGATGCCCACGGTAATGGCGATCACCATGTCGAACAACACCGTCAGCGACAGGCACAGCAGCATCACCAGAATGTCGTCTTTCGGTGCCCGTCGCAGCAGGTAAACCACCTTGTGGGCTTCACTCATGTTCCAGGCGACCATCAGCAGCAGCGACGCCATTGCCGCCAGCGGCAGCCAGGACAGCCACGGCGCCAGCACCAGCAGCGCCAACAGCACCAGCAACGCATGGATAATGGCGGATACCGGCGAAGTAGCCCCGGCGCGCACGTTGGCCGCAGAACGAGCAATGGCGGCGGTGGCGGTAATGCCACCAAAGAACGGAGCGATGATATTACCCGCGCCCTGGCCGATAAGCTCGGTATTGGAGTTGTGCTTTTTGCCGGTCATGCCATCCAGTACCACGGCACACAGCAGGGATTCAATCGCACCCAGCATGGCCATGGAGAACGCCGCCGGCAGCAGGGCGGAAATCGTCTGCCAACTCAGAACCATCGGCTTGCCGTCACCGGCCGGCAGATCCCACGGCAGCATCAACTGCGGCAGAATGGGCGGGATGCCATGGCCCTGAGTACCGTCGGCCAGCAGGTAACTGAAGCGAGAGCCGATGGTGGCCACTGGATGGTCAAACAGCGCCAGAATGCCCATTACCGCAGTGCCTGCCAGCAATGCGGGTAAATGGCCCGGCACCCGCAGGCCGAGCTTCGGCCAGAATATCAGGATCAACAGGGTCACCGCGCCGATCAGCGTATCGCCGATGTTCAGCGTCGGCAGCGCTTGCAGCAGGGCGTAGACCTTGCCTACATAGTGTTCCGGCACTTCCGCCATTTGCAGACCGAAGAAATCCTTCACCTGCATGGTGGCAATGGTAATGGCAATACCGGAGGTGAAGCCCAGCGTCACCGATAGGGGAATATATTCAATCAACCGGCCGAAGCGAGCCAACCCCATGAGCACTAAAAACAACCCGGAAAGCAGGGTGGCAATCAGCAGGCCAGACAGGCCAAACTGCTGCGAAACCGGATAGAGGATCACCACAAAGGCGGCGGTGGGGCCGGAAACGCTGTAGCGCGAGCCGCCGCTAATGGCGATGACAATCCCGGCGACCGCCGACGTGTACAAGCCATATTGAGGGGGGACGCCGCTGGCAATTGCCAGTGCCATCGCTAATGGGATAGCGATAATACCGACGGTGACGCCGGCGATGGCGTCTTTTAGCAAGCGTTGCAGGGAATAAGGATCTCGCCAACAGGCGTCAATCAGTGCGCTGAACGGCCGAATGCCGTTAATTTCATGCGTTTTCATCTAAGGTGTAAGCCAAGTCTATAAAAGAGAACGGAATGGCGGGCCGGATGCGGTCCGTCTCGAATAGCTGATAGACACCATACGCCTGTTGTGATGGTGATTCCTAGATATACATCAATGCGCTGCGGAAAATCAGAATCAGGCTCTTTCAAAAAGGCAGTAAATACCAGGGGGTAGGCTGGCCGCGGCTCTGGCGGCCAGTCCGGATAGAATAGGGAGGCTTTTGCTGCTTAATGTACCGCTGGCAGGGATAACCCGAGAAAACGGGCCAGGGTGCCAACCAGCAGATTATGGTCTTCCAGCTGTGGCGAGCCGGAAATACTGATGGTGCCGATGCAGCCAAGCCCGGCCAAATTAACCGGGAAGGCACCACCGTGCGCCGAGTAGTCGCGTATGCTCAGGCCATAGCGTTCTTCCAGCGTCGATTGCCGCTGTTGCAGGCGCAGGCCGATAGCGTAAGAACTCTTGTGGAAATGATTCACCACGTTGCGTTTACGTCGCACCCAGTCGGCAATATCGGGCGTGGTACCGGGCATGGCGTAATAAAACAGCGTTTGCCCCGCAAGCTGGATCTCAATGGCGATTGACAGATGGCGCTGCTCTGCGGCGGATTTCAAGGCCACGCCCAGTTCCCAGGCGGTGTTATGGTCAAAATGACTGAAGGTCAACGCCGTTTCCTGTTTGGACAGCGCGTGCAAATCATCATCGATATTCATGCTTGTTCCTCCTCTCTTGGTGGCTAACAGACTATCCTGAACCGCTGAAGTGGGATAGATACCTTGGAAATAACATAGAACTGCTAATCTATTATTAAACTGGGTAATATGTGCCATGCCGAAATGGATGAGACAGGGAGCCGTTCTCAAAATTCGTGACTAACTAACCCGTCGACTCCCTGGAGCCTGCCAAACATTTATGACTTACGTTGCTTCCATTCCTGCCCTGTATAGCGACGCGTGTATTACCTACGCCACCCTGTCGGTCAGTTATTTTGCCCTTAGCAAAAAGGCTCCCTTTTCCTATCATTCTGAGCGCTGGAAACGTCTGCTTTTTGGCCTGATAGCCGGGCTGGCGATACTGTTTCTGAACCAGAATCAGCTGGTGTTGATCGACAACGTGCATTACAGCTTTGCCATGATCCCGATGATATTGGTCACTTTCTATGGTGGCGCGATCAGCGGAGTGGCGTGTTATCTGATGTTGTTGGCGTTGAGCGGTGGTTTCACCGTCGATAATTTATTTATCGGCTCGATCATCATTCCCCTGCTGCTGTCGCGGATCTGGCTGAGAAAGTCGAATCGGGTGTTCTATCTGACCATTGGCGTGATTGCGTTATACCGTATCGCGGTGGTCTGGTTTTTGGTCGATATGCGCACGCTGTGGCTGGATGTGTTGCTGTATCAGGCTATCTCAGCCCTGTGTCTGGCCATTTGCTACCATGCGCTGAATTTCAAAGAGCGGCATATTCACGCCTATTTTTCGATGCGTGATAAGGCCACCACCGACAGCCTGACCCATATCAGTAACCGCGCCAGCGTCGACTACCGATTGATGTTACAACATGCAGAGCGGCGCCCTTGTGGGCTGATGATCCTCGATCTGGATAATTTTAAGCGCATCAACGATACCTACGGCCATTTGGCCGGGGATCTGCTGTTGACCCAGGTCGGGCAATTATTGCAAAACAGCGTGCGCAGCGAGGATTTTGTCGGTCGCTATGGCGGGGAGGAGTTTATAGTGATCACCGCCAGCTACGATCCGGCGGTGATCGGCGAGGTGGCGGAACGTATCCGTCGTAGCGTGGAGAGCAGGGTATTTTTGTTGGATGAAGACCGGGAGACGCAGATCACTGTTTCTGTCGGCGCGTCACTGTACTTGCCCGGCATGGCGGTTGATAAAGCGATAGAGGTGACGGACGAAGCGTTATACACCGCCAAGCGGAACGGCAAAAATCAGGTGGTATGCAGCCGACTGATGCCGCTTTCACCGTTGGGCGCCGGCTTTCGACACCAATAACCCCTCCCGATGAACTCAGGAGAGGTTATTGATCAGGCCGCCAGCGTATGCTCGCGGAATGCGGTCAACAGCTCCTCGGTAAATTTCAGGCGTTTCTGGCGATCGGTCAGGTCCAGCGTAAATTTCAGCTTGCTCGGCCCATCCAGGCGATAGACCTGCGGATTGCTTTGCAATAGCCCAATCAAATAGCCTGGGTCGACCTTATTTTTCTCGCCAAACTCGATAAACCCGCCGCGTTCATTGCCCTCGATGCGCTTGATCCCAAGCAGCTGCGCATGCTGACGCAGTGCCGCGCTTTGCAACAGGTTACGCGCCGGATCCGGCAGCAGACCGAAGCGGTCAATCAGTTCCACCTTCAGTTCTTCCAACTCACCGTCATTTTTGGCGCTGGCGATGCGCTTATAGAACGACAGCCGGGTGTTAACGTCCGGAATATAATCATCCGGCAGCAGGGCCGGCATACGCAGCTCTACTTCGGTCTGGTTACTGGTGAGATCTTCCAGCGAAGGCTCGCGTCCGTGTTTCAGCGCATCCACCGCGCTTTCCAGCAGCTCCATATACAGTGAGAAGCCGACGGTCGTCATCTGGCCGCTCTGATCTTCACCTAGCAGTTCACCCGCGCCGCGGATCTCCAGATCGTGGGTGGCCAGGGCAAAACCAGCCCCCAGGTCTTCCAGTGATGCGATGGCCTCCAGCCGTTTATGGGCGTCGGTGCTCATGGCTTTCGGGTTCGGCGTCAGCAGATAGGCGTAAGCCTGATGGTGCGAACGTCCGACGCGGCCACGTAGCTGGTGAAGCTGCGCCAGCCCGAAGCGATCGGCGCGTTCAATGATAATGGTATTGGCGCTGGGAATATCGATGCCGGTTTCGATAATGGTGGTGCAGACCAGCACGTTAAAGCGCTGGTGGTGGAAATCGTTCATCACCCGTTCCAGATCGCGCTCACGCATCTGGCCGTGGCCGATGGCAATGCGCGCTTCCGGCACCAACTCCGCCAGTTTTGCTGCGGCTTTTTCGATATTTTCCACGTCGTTGTACAGGTAGTAAACCTGGCCGCCGCGCAGCACTTCACGCAGGATAGCTTCACGCACCACCAGGCTGTCGTACTCGCGTACGAAGGTTTTTACCGCCAGACGGCGGGCTGGCGGCGTGGCGATAATCGACAGGTCACGCATGCCGCTCATGGCCATATTCAACGTACGTGGGATCGGCGTTGCGGTCAGCGTCAGGATATCCACATCGGCGCGCATCGCCTTGATGCGTTCCTTGTGGCGTACGCCGAATCGGTGTTCTTCATCGACGATCAGCAGCCCCAGATCTTTCCAGCGCAGATCGCTTTGCAGCAGTTTGTGGGTACCGATGATGATGTCCACTTTGCCTTCAACGGCATCGTCCATCACCTGTTGCTGCTCCTTGGCACTGCGGAAACGCGACATCATCTCAATGCGGATAGGCCAGGTGGCGAAGCGATCGCGGAAGTTGTCGAAATGCTGCTGTGCCAGCAGGGTGGTGGGCACCAGCACCGCAACCTGTTTGCCGTTTTCCACCGCCAGGAAGGCGGCGCGCATCGCCACTTCGGTTTTGCCGAAGCCGACGTCACCACATACCAGACGGTCCATGGCCAGTGGCTGGCACATGTCGCTTAGCACGGCATTGATCGCCTGCTCCTGGTCCGGGGTGGTTTCAAACGGGAAGGCCTGGCAGAACAGTTGATACTGTTCGCGGTCATGTTTAAAGGCGAAGCCGGTTTTGGCGGCGCGCTGGGCGTAGATATCCAGCAGTTCGGCCGCCACGTCACGCACTCGCTCGGCGGCTTTTTGCCGTGCGCGCGACCAGGCATCACCGCCCAGTTTGTGTAACGGGGCGTTATCGTCAGCGCCCCCGGCATAGCGGCTGATCAGATGCAGTGAAGAGACCGGGACGTAAAGTTTGTCTTCACCGGCGTAGGACAGGATCAGATATTCGGCCTTGATACCACCGGCTTCCAGCGTGGTCAGGCCGACGTAACGCCCAACGCCGTGTTCCAGATGCACCACCGGCTGGCCTGGGTGCAGCTCAGCCAGGTTGCGGATCAGAACATCGGTATTAATGGTGCGGCGGTTGTCCTGCCGACGGCGGCTGACGCGTTCACCGAGCAGATCGCTTTCGCAGATCAAGGCCCGGTTGCGCATGCCGTCGAGGAAACCACGTTCGGAGGCACCGACCATCATGTAGCGGCCCGCTGCCTCGGCCTGATCGAGATGCTGGATCAGCGAAGGGCGGAGCTTGATACGGCCGAGCAGGTCCTGCAGCGTTTCGCGGCGACCTTCACTTTCGACCGAGAAAATAACGCTGCCGTCAAAACTTTCAATAAAGTGGCGCAGGTTGTCCAGCGGCGCTTTCTGCTGGGCTTGCACCGCCAGATCCGGCAGTACGCGATAATCCAGATTGGTGTTACCGGCCTTGGCCGGCAGCTCTTCGGTTTTCAGCGCCATGCGCGGCCAGGCTTTCAATTCGCCAAACAGCGCATCAACCCGTAGCCACAGGCTGTCCGGTGCCAGCAACGGACGCATGGGATCAACTCGGCGGCTCTCGTAGCGCTGGTTTACGTCCTGCCAGAAGCGTTCGGCGGCGATTTCCAGATTACCGGTATTGACGATCAGTGTGTTGTCTGGCAGGTAGCTGAACAGCGACGGCAGCGGTTGGCTGAAGAACAGCGGTTGCCAGTATTCGATACCGGCTGGCCAGGTGCTTTTGCTGACCTGCTGATAAATATGCTCGGCGTCGCGGCGCACCTCAAACTGCTCGCGCCATTGGCTACGAAACAGCTCGATGGCATTTTTATCCGTCGGGAATTCATGAGCCGGCAACAGGTTGATGGCGTCGACTTCGCTCAGCGTGCGCTGATTGTCGACATCAAAGGTGCGCAGGCTGTCGATCTCGTCGTCGAAGAAATCGATGCGGTAGGGTTCTTCGCTGCCCATCGGGAACAGATCGAGCAGTGCGCCACGGGTAGCGAATTCACCGTGCTCCATTACCTGATCGACGCTGCGGTAGCCGGCCTGCTCCAGTTGGGCGCGCAGTTTGTCACGCGACAGGCGCTGGCCTTTTTTCATCACCAGCGCGTGCCCGTGCAGGAACTCGTGCGGGCAAACGCGCTGCATCAGGGTATTGACCGGCAGAATGATGACGCCGCGCACCATGGTCGGCAGGTGGTACAGGCTCGACAGGCGGGCGGAGATAATTTCCTGATGCGGCGAGAAGCTGTCGTAGGGCAAAGTTTCCCAGTCGGACAGCGTGGTCACCATTTGATCGGTAAACTGCTGAATTTCGTCGCGCAGCCGCAGGGCATTTTGCATGTCCGGGGCGATCAGCATCACCGGCCCGTTATGCCGTTCGACGATCTCGGCGCACTCCACGGCACAGGCCGAACCGGTCAGTTGCCCCAGTTGGCGCAAATCGGCCGCGCGCTCAGGCAGGGAATAACGGGAGGGTGACGATGCGGAACGGTTACGGTTATCAGAGATGCTCATTAAGGTATCTTTAATCAATGTGTTAAATTTCGCCCCGGCACAAATAACACCGCGCCTTTACCCGGTAATTCTAGCCCACTGGACAGTAAACTGACACAGGTAAAAATGCGAAGCTACAGTCTGTCGGTGGATATTTAACCGTCTGGCGGCACTATTCTTGTGCCGCCATGGCGAGATAGTCGGTGATTTTATCGACGTCGAGGTTACCGCCGCTGACGATCACCCCGACCTTTTTGCCACGCAGATCGAGCAGCGAATTCATCGCCGCCGCCGCGGCCAGACAGCCGGTTGGTTCGACCACCATTTTCATTCTTTCCATAAAGAAGCGCATCTGCCGACACAGCTGCGGGTCGCTGACCGTCAGAATATCCTCGACGTACTGTTGAATGATCGGGAAGGTCAACGCACCCACCTGTTGAGTTTGTGCGCCATCGGCGATGGTTTTGGGGACCGGGATCTGTACCGGCTGGCCGCTGCGGAATGCCTGCTGCACATCATTACCCGCCTGTGGCTCCACGCCAAACACCCGGCAGCCCGGTGACCAGTGGTGTGCTGCCACCGCACTGCCGGCCAGCAAGCCGCCACCGCCGGTGCAGACCAGCAACACATCCAACGGTCCAACTTCCTCAATCAACTCTTTAGTGGCGGTCCCCTGGCCGGCAATCACCTGCGGATAATCATAGGGGGGCACCATGGTCAGGCCATGCTCGGCTGCCAGTCGCTGGGTAATGGCCTCCCGGTCTTCGCTGTGACGTTGATAAATCACCACGTTGGCACCGTAACCCCGCGTTGCCGCCAATTTGGTGGCCGGCGCGTCGTGCGGCATCACTATGGTTACGCTGACCCCTAACTCCCGCGCCGCCAGCGCCATGGCCTGTGCGTGGTTGCCGGAGGAGAAGGCAATCACCCCAGCCTTGCGTTGCGCCTCACTTAATTGAGCAATTGAATTGTACGCGCCGCGAAACTTGAAGGCGCCAACGCGCTGGAAATTCTCGCATTTAAAGAACAACTGCGCGCCGGTATGGTGATCGGCCTGCTGCGAGGTCATGACTGGCGTGCGGATAGCGTGCCCGTTCAGGATTTCTGCGGCGGTAGAGATATCGGCGGCGGTAATACAGTGGGGCGTTGAACTCATGGCGACCTCGCGTAGATGAAAGGTTGATTGATAACACGAAGATTTTAATTTACTCTTTGTAAAGTTATTGTCAAATGGTTAACTCGATGAGCGATCTCAGGCAGGAAAATGCGTTGTTGCTGCGCGAAGCAGAAAAAATTGTACAGGCGCTGGGCACCATGTTTGCCCCCAGTTGCGAAGTGGTGCTGCACGATCTGACGCAGCCAGACCATGCTATCGTTGCCATCGCCAATAATCTGTCTAACCGCAGTATCGGCGACGCCGCCAGCGAAATGGGGCTGGAGCGTATTGCCTCGCCAGACTTCCCGGATGTGGTGCAAAATTATGCCAATGCCTTCCCGGACGGTCGCCCGGCCAAAAGCACGTCAATTGGCCTGCGCAACAGCCAGGGAGTCTATGTCGCCGCGATCTGCCTGAATCTGGACGTCTCGATCTTCAACAGCGCCACGGCCATCCTGCAACAATTGACCGCCGTAGTGCAGAGCACGCCACAGCCGGTCGCCGAAGGTGCGCGCTCGCTGTCGGATATTGCCTCGGTGATCAATAACTTTGCCGCCTCGCATGCCAGCGCGCCACGCGCACTCTCTTCCGACCAGCGTTTTCAGGTGATCCAACTGTTAAAGCAACAGGGGTACCTGCAACTGCGCGGAGCAGCCACCATGGTGGCGGAAGCATTGGGTATTTCGCGGGTGTCGGTTTACAACCTGTTAAAGCGAGACGCCGGGTGACGTGCTGCCGTTCGGGGGATCGGCGGAATAAAAGGCGTCAGGGTGGTTCCCTAAACGGGGTATAGCCTTTATTATCCTTGATCACTTTGCTTAAGCTACGGCAACAAAACGGATTTCATGTATCAACCTGTCGCGTTATTCATTGGCCTGCGCTACATGCGCGGGCGGGCCTCAGACCGCTTCGGGCGGTTTGTTTCCTGGCTTTCCACCATCGGCATTACGCTGGGGGTGATGGCGTTGGTCACCGTATTGTCGGTGATGAACGGTTTCGAAAAGGATCTGGAAAACAACATTCTCGGCCTGATGCCGCAGGCGTTGATCACCAGTCCGCAAGGGTCGATCAACCCTCAGCAGGTTCCGGCATCGGTGGTGCAGAGCTTGCAGGGCGTCAGCCGCGTTGCGCCTTTGACCACCGGTGATGTAGTGCTGCAAAGCGCCCGCAGCGTGGCGGTGGGTGTGATGTTGGGGGTGAACCCCGACGAAGCCGATCCGCTGACGCCGTTCCTGGTGAACGTCAAGCAGCAACAGCTGCAGCCGGGCCAGTACAACATTATCATCGGCGAGCAGTTGGCCGGACAGCTTGGCGTCAAGCGTGGCGATCCGCTGCGGGTGATGGTGCCGAGCGCCAGCCAGTTTACGCCGATGGGCCGCATTCCCATTCAACGTCTGTTTACCGTGGTTGGCACTTTCCACGCGAACAGTGAAGTCGACGGTACTCAGATGCTGGTCAATCAGCAGGATGCCTCGCGGCTGCTGCGTTACCCGGCCGGCAATATCACCGGGTGGCGTCTGTTCCTGCAGCAGCCGCTGACGGTCGATACCCTCAGCCAACAGAAATTGCCGCAGGGCACCGAATGGAAAGACTGGCGCGAACGTAAGGGTGAACTGTTCCAGGCGGTGCGCATGGAGAAGAACATGATGGGGCTGCTGCTCAGCCTGATCGTGGCGGTGGCGGCATTTAACATTATTACCTCGCTCGGCCTGCTGGTGATGGAGAAGCAGGGCGAAGTGGCCATTCTGCAGACCCAGGGCCTGACGCGTCGGCAAATTATGTCGGTGTTTATGGTGCAGGGCGCCAGCGCCGGCATTATAGGTTCGTTGCTTGGCACGCTGCTTGGCGTGCTGCTGGCCACCAACCTGAATAACCTGATGCCGATCCTTGGCGCATTGATTGACGGCGCCTCGCTGCCGGTGGCGGTTGATCCGCTGCAGGTGACGATCATCGCCGTGGCGGCGATGGCGGTTTCCCTGTTGTCCACGCTTTACCCTTCATGGCGCGCTGCCGCCGTACAACCCGCTGAGGCTTTACGTTATGAGTAATCATCTTTTGTTGCAGTGTGAAAACCTGTGCAAGACCTATCAGGAAGGCAACCTGCATACCGACGTACTGCGCAATGTCAGCTTTGCCATGCAGCCGGGCGAGATGATGGCGATCCTCGGCAGTTCGGGTTCAGGGAAAAGTACGCTGTTGCACCTGTTGGGCGGGCTGGATTCACCGACGTCTGGCGAAGTGATTTACAAGGGCCAGTCGTTGAACACCCTGTCTTCGGCCGCCAAGGCCGAGCTGCGCAACCGTCAGTTGGGCTTTATCTACCAGTTCCACCACCTGTTACCGGACTTTACCGCGTTGGAAAACGCCGCCATGCCGTTGTTGATCGGCGGGATGAAACCGGCGCAGGCGCAGGAAAAAGCGATGGAAATGTTGACCGCGGTCGGCCTGGCCAAACGCAGCAAGCACCGGCCTTCAGAACTGTCCGGCGGTGAACGTCAGCGCGTGGCGATTGCCCGTGCACTGGTGAATAATCCGTCGCTGGTCCTGGCGGATGAGCCAACCGGCAACCTGGATAAACGCACTGCCGACAGCATCTTTGATCTGCTCGGTGAACTGAATGTACGTCAGGGCACCGCGTTCCTGGTAGTAACCCATGACCTGCAACTGGCCAAACGTCTCAGTCGCCAGTTGGAAATGGCCGATGGCCATCTGCAGGCCCAGTTGACCCTGTTGGGGGCTGAGTAATGGCGGGTGCGTCACTTTCCTTTCTGACGGCCCTGCGTTTCAGCCGCGGGCGTAAACGTGGCGGCATGGTGTCGTTAATCTCGGTGATTTCCACCATCGGTATTGCGCTGGGCGTGGCGGTGCTGATTGTCGGCCTGAGCGCCATGAACGGTTTTGAGCGCGAACTGAAGAACCGTATTTTGGCGGTGGTACCGCACGGTGAAATCGAGCCGGTGAAACAGCCGTTCAAAGACTGGTCGTCAATCTTGCAACGGGTGGAGAAGGTACCGGGTATCCTGGCCGCCGCCCCTTATATCAACTTTACCGGCCTGATGGAAAACGGCGCGCAGTTGCGTGCGGTCGGCGTCAAAGGGGTTGACCCGCAGCAGGAGAACCAGCTCAGTGCGCTGCCGAAATACGTGCAGGGCGATGCCTGGGCCAATTTCAAAAGCGGTGAACAGCAGGTGATCCTCGGCAAGGGCGTTGCGGATGCACTGGGCGTCAAGCAGGGCAGCTATGTGACGGTGATGATCCCCAACAGCGATCCGCAAATGAAGTTGTTGCAGCCGAAGCGCATTCGTCTGCACGTGACCGGTATTCTGCAGCTTAGCGGCCAGCTCGATCACAGCCTGGCGATGGTGCCTTTGGCCGATGCTCAGCAGTATCTGGATATGGGCGACAGCGTGACCGGCATCGCGATCAAGGTTAACGACGTGTTTGCCGCCAATAAACTGGTGCGAGATGCCGGTGAAGTCACCAACTCCTACGTTTATATCAAGAGCTGGATTGGCACCTACGGTTATATGTACCGCGATATCCAGATGATCCGCGCCATCATGTATCTGGCAATGGTGCTGGTGATTGGCGTTGCCTGTTTTAACATCGTCTCCACGTTGGTGATGGCGGTGAAGGACAAGAGCGGCGATATCGCCGTGCTGCGGACTTTGGGCGCCAAAGACGGGTTTATCCGTGCCATATTTATCTGGTACGGCCTGCTGGCCGGGCTGGTGGGCAGCGTCAGCGGTGTGGTGGTCGGGGTGATCGCTTCGCTGCAGCTGACCAACATCATCAAAGGATTGGAAAAACTGATGGGGCACTCATTCCTGTCGGGAGATATCTACTTCATCGACTTCCTGCCTTCCGAGCTGCACTGGCTGGACGTGGTGATAGTATTGGTGACCGCGCTGGTGCTTAGCCTGTTGGCTAGCTGGTATCCGGCCAGGCGTGCCAGCCGTATCGATCCGGCGCGAGTGTTGAGCGGACAATAATCAAAATCAGGGGGGGCAGAGATGCCGCCCCATTTTTTTAGCCTGAGGGTGGGTTATGTACTACGGTTTCGATATGGGCGGCACCAAGATTGAGCTGGGCGTATTCGACGCAGACCTGCAGCGCATTTGGCAAAAAAGAGTGCCGACGCCGCGTGATGACTACCAGCAACTGCTGACGACGCTGCGCGACCTGACCTTTGAAGCGGATGCGTTCTGCGGTCAGCAGGGCATGGTGGGCATCGGCATTCCGGGGCTGCCTAACGATGATGACGGCACGGTGTTTACCGCCAACGTGCCGGCGGCCATGGGGCAGCGGTTACCGCATGACCTGGCTGAACTGATTGGCCGCGAAGTGCGCATTGATAATGACGCCAACTGCTTTGCGCTGTCGGAAGCCTGGGACGAGGAGTTCCGCCACTATCCGACGGTGTTGGGCATCATTCTCGGCACCGGGGTTGGCGGTGGGTTAATCGTCGATGGCAAGGTGGTCTCCGGGCGTAACTATATCGCCGGTGAATTTGGCCATTTTCGCCTGCCGGTGGATGCGCTTGAGGTGCTGGGGCGTGATATACCTCGCGTTCCCTGTGGCTGCGGTCATCAGGGTTGCATCGAAAATTACATTTCCGGCCGCGGTTTTGAGTGGATGTACGCCCACTTTTACCAGCAGCACTTGCCTGCGCAGCAGATTATTGCGCATTATCAGTCGGGTGAGCCGCAGGCCGTGGCTCACGTCGAACGTTTTATGGACGTGCTGGCGATTTGCCTGGGTAACCTGCTGACTATCATCGACCCTCATCTGGTGGTGATTGGCGGTGGGTTGTCGAACTTTGAGGCGATCTACCAGGCATTGCCACAGCGTTTACCGGCGCATCTGTTGCGCGTGGCCAAGTTGCCGCGGATTGAAAAAGCGCGCTACGGAGACGCTGGCGGGGTACGCGGGGCCGCGTTCCTCAATTTGGTCAACAGGGAAAAGTAAGGAGAGAGTTAATGCACACTCGTCATCGGCTGTGTCAGTTTCGCAAGAGTAAGCATGTGCTGCATCAGCGCTTTCGTTCGCGGATTTTTCATCGCGACACCATGGCGGCCGCCGAGCTGAAAAAGCCGTTTGTCGTGGTGTTGACCGGGGCCGGGATCTCGGCTGAGTCGGGCATCCGCACTTTCCGCGCCGCAGACGGGTTGTGGGAAGAGCACCGGGTGGAAGATGTCGCTACGCCGGAAGGCTACCAGCGTGACCCGCAACTGGTGCAGGCGTTTTACAATGAGCGTCGTCGCCAGTTGCAGTCGCCGGACATCGCGCCTAACGCCGCACACCGTGCTTTGGCAGATTTGGAAGCCTGGCTGGGCGATAATTTCCTGCTGGTGACGCAGAATATCGATAACCTGCACGAACGTGCCGGGAGTTCGCGGGTGCTGCATATGCATGGCGAACTGCTGAAAGTGCGTTGCACCAGCTCCGGGCAGGTGTTTGACTGGCCGGAAGATCTCAGCGTCGACGATCGCTGTCATTGCTGCCAGTTCCCGGCACCGCTACGGCCGCATATCGTGTGGTTCGGCGAAATGCCGCTGGGCATGGACGAAATTTATCAGGCGCTGGCCAAGGCTGATTTTTTTGTCGCCATTGGTACCTCGGGCCATGTTTATCCGGCCGCCGGTTTCGTCCATGAAGCGCGGCTGGGCGGGGCGCATACCATGGAGCTGAATCTGGAGCCCAGCCAGGTTGAGAGCCAGTTCGATGAAAAACACTATGGCCAGGCCAGTGCCGTGGTACCACGATTCGTGCACAAATTCCTGGTAGGGAAAGTCGCAAGAGCCGATCAGCCATGAGTGCGGCCCCAGGGCGCGAGCTTCTGCACCCTGGGGTTATGCCTGGCGCTCTGCGGGCTACCCATCCAGACACTACCCGCCTTCTTTCGTCGTAATAGCGCCACGGGGTGACGGTGAATTTCAAACAGGTATTCAGTCAGGCGGATCTGAGCAAAACGGATCTGGCTATTCTCAACTGCATTTTGGATAACCCTGACGCCTGCATCGACGAAGGCATCCGGGCAGTGTCTGCCCGTTGCTACAGCTCGCCGTCAACGCTGGTGCGGCTGGCCAAGAAGCTGGGCTTTCGTGGCTATCTGGAGCTGGTGTATTTTATCAAATTCAACCTGGCAATGGCGCCAGCCTATCTGGCTGAAAGGCCGTCACCTGCAGCGTTCAGCCTGCAGCAACAGGCGCAGTTTCTTGACTTGCTCGACGGCGGTAAAATTCTGATCCACGGCAGCGGTTTCTCACAGCTGGTGGCGCAGTACATGTACAACAAATTTATGACCCTGGGCATCGACAGCTATCTGTCGCTGTGGCCAGACTTCGATATTCTCGATCGGGAGACGCGTTTTCGTTTCAATATGGTGATCGTGATTTCAAAGTCGGGGAACAGCAGCTCGGCACTGAGTTGGGGTGAGGCGGTGAAACGCAACAATATCCAGTTGGCGGCGTTTTGCGGCGATGGTGACAGCCCGTTGGCCCAGCAGGCCGATATGAGCTTTATTTATGAAGATCGGCAGAAGTATGACCATGATATCTATTATCCCAATCCGTTCTTCGGCCATTGCTTGCTGGGCTTTGAAAATCTGATCAAGGCCTGGTTTGAACGGCGCAACCGCTAAAGGCCGCGCCGCTGGGATTAACGCCAATGTTCAGCGTATTGCTGATGGGCCTGTAGATACTCCTCCACCAGCGTTTTTGCCAGTGAGTAAGAGTTCACCAGCGGATGCACCATCAATGCCTTGATAGCCTTTTTGCGGTTACCTTCCAGAATAGCTTCTACGGCCAGCCTTTCGTATTCTTTCACCCGGGCGATCAGGTTTTTTTGCGTGTCGGGAATATCGCGCATTTTCACCGGGTGAATACCCGCGCTGCTCAGTTCGCAGCTGATTTCAATCACGTCTTCAGGATGCAGGAAGTCCAGCGTATCGTTGTTCTGCATCGATACCACCACGCGCTTTTGTTGGCCACTGTTCACCGCCTCCAGAATGTCGATTGCCACGCCAGCGTAGCCACCGCTGTCCGGCTGTTCGATAAACTGCTGTAGCGTCAGCATTTCTCGCTCTTTCACCTTGCCCTGGCTGGACTCGCGCTGCATATACGAGTTTTCGCGCGTCAGGTAATGGCTGAAGTAGAGGCTAAAGGCCTGATCCAGCTGGTTCGGGATGTCCAGCTCGGCCAGATCCGCCAGCATCTGCCGGTTGATCTGTGCAATTTGTTCGCCGCGGGTTTCGCCGGCGCTGACGATAGCGGCGATCGCTTGTTCACGGTAGTAGTAGTAATACAGATACTCGTTGAGCATCAGGTTATCGGAGAGTTCGACCAGCTCTGGTGAGAAGTACTTCATGCAGGTGTCGCGATACAGGCGTGGATCCGCCAGCAGCCGTTCAGTTACCGGTTCGCCGTTGACCCGCGCATTGCGGAACCAGGACAGGTGATTCAGCCCGAAACAGTCGATGCTCAATTCGCTCTCGCGGCAGCCCAGCAGCTCGGCCAGTTCGCGGATAAACTCGCTGGGTGCATCACAGATGCCGTACACCTGGCGTTTAAAACCGGATTTGATGATCGCTTCGGTGACCATGCCGGAAGGATTGGTGAAGTTGAATAACACCGCGTTGGGGGACGACAGCTGTTCGATCAGTCGGCAGTAGTCGATAATCGCCGGGATTGAACGCATTGCCATGGCGAAGCCGCCCGCGCCGGTGGTTTCCTGCCCCAGAACCTGATGGTTGAGCGCGATGCGTTCATCATAAATGCGACCCTCCTCACCGCCGATGCGCAGAGTGGTGATGATATAGTCCGCATCGCTCAGTGCCTGCTGCGGATCGCTGGTCAGGCTAAAGGTGATATCACCGCGGATACGCTGGAATACTCCTTGAGCGATAGCGCCGTAAATGGCCAGTTTATGTTGATCGGTGTCCATAAATACCACTTCGGTGACACCAATACGGTGGGCGTTATAGGCGATGGATTTTGCCAGGAACGGCGAACGCACACCGCCGCCACCCAGAACAGTTAATTTCATTTAATATCTCCCAAATTAATAAGTGTCAGAGTGCTGCTAAATATTTTTCGACCTGATTTTTCACCTTGCCAACGGTGACGCCATAAATAACCTGCACCTCGTTTCTGTTTTTCACCACGCCTTTGGCTCCGGTGCTTTTTAATGCCGGTTCATCCACCAGTTGCATATCTTTTAATTCTACCCTGAGTCGGGTGAAGCAATTATCGACGGAAACAATATTGTCTTTGCCGCCCAGAGCGCGAATAATAATCCCGCTCAATTCATTCGGTTGATTCTTGCTGTTCTGATACTCCTGCTTGGAATAAAGTTTGACCTCATCGTCATCCTCGCGGCCTGGCGTTTTTAAATTGAGTTTCAATACCAGTGTTTTGAAAACCAGGTAATAGACCGCAAACTGGACCAGGCCAATCACCACGTACAGCGGCCAGCGGGTGAGGGATACCGGCAACGGCAGGTTATATACCAGGAACTCAATCAGGCCGCTGGCACCCCAGGGCCGTACCTCAAACAGATTGCAGGCGACCTGCGATAGTGCGGTCAGTACCGCATGGATAACCCACAACAGTGGCGAGATGAACAGGAAGGTAAACTCGATGGGTTCGGTGATGCCAACCAGGATAGAGGTGGTGATGGCCGGGATCAGGATTGCCTTGGCCAGCATTTTCTTTTCCGGTTTGGCCGTGTGATAAAAAGCCAGCGCCGCCCCTGACAGGCCGAAGATGGTCACCATACCCTGCTGCGAGAAGCGCAGTGCTTCATTCATCAGCAGCGAGATAGTGGGGTCACGCATATAAGCCAGGAAAATAGCCTGCGAGCCGGAAACGGTGTGGCCATCCTGCACGATCGAACCGCCAATGCTGGTGAGCTGGAACGGGGACCAGATAAAGTGATGTAGCCCGGTAGGGATGAGGAATTTCTCGAAGAAGCCGTAGACGAACACCCCGAGCGAACCGGAGCTTTTCATAAAACCGGTCAGCGAGATCAGGCCGTACGAGATGGCCGGCCACAGGTAGCTGAAGGCGATGGCGTACAACACAATCACCGGTGTCATGGCAATCAGCACCAGTTTGGAGCCGCCATAAACCGATAACACGCCATTCAGTTCGACGTTGCACAGGCGGTTATGCACCCAAGCAATGGTAATGCCGAGGATCAGGCCGAGAAATATGCCCATATCCACCACGGTGAAGCCTAGCAGTTCGGTCTGTCCGGTGCCGTAGAATTCACCGTTAATTTTTTGCGCCACGTGGCCGCTCAACTGCAAATAAGAAGAGTTGGCACCGAGAAACATAATAAAACACATCACCGCCACCAATGCGGCTTCACTCTTTTTATCCTTTGCCAGTCCATAGGTAATCCCGATGCAGAATATAAGCCCCAGATTGCCAAATAGCGGCCAGAAGGTGTCGCCGATCATTTTCCCAACATGAAAAACATTGGAGTTTTCATTAACCAACGTGGCGTTAGTGAGAATAGAACTTAATGCCAGGATCAGGCCAATCACCGGCAGGAAAAATATCGGCCCCATCATGGCTTTGGAAAATAGCTGCAGCTTGCTTAAGATATTATCAATAATACCTTTCATGGCAGTTCCTTTTTTATATTTTAATGGATAACGACGTTCTTGATAAAGCTCCCTGGATAACAAAAGAGAAAAGGCAAACTTTGCCTTGGTTCAGTTATAGGAGGAAAGATCCGGCGATGCAATTAACCGACGGAATTAGGTACCGGTGGTCAGCGGCTGACAACCGGTGCCAGTCGTGAAGCAGGTCACACAAAAGAGCAACCTGCTGCAGTTTGTGGGGCTGACTTCGGGGATGACGGCTTAATCAACCCGAGCAATCATCACGGGGTTTAATGATTTTCGTTAAATCTGGGTAAAAATGACCTGTCGCAATATTTGATCCGGATCGGTTCCGCATAATGAAACGCGATATTCTGAGGGCGGATACCATGGATAAACTACTAGATCGTTTTTTTAACTACGTCTCATTCGACACGCAATCCAAAGCGAACGTCAAACATGTGCCGAGCACCGACGGGCAAATGAAGCTGGCGCGAGCGTTGCAGCAAGAAATGATTGAATTGGGGTTTGATCGGGTGTCGCTCAGCGAGCATGGCTGCGTGATGGGAACTTTACCGGGGAACGTTGCCTGGTCTGTCCCGGCCATTGGGTTTATTGCCCACCTGGACACTTCACCGGATTTTACCGGTAAACATGTTAACCCGCAGATCGTCGAAAACTACCGCGGCGGCGATATTGCTCTGGGTATTGGTGATGAAGTGTTGTCACCTGTGATGTTCCCGATCCTGCACCAGATGCTGGGGCAGACGCTGATCACCACCGACGGCAAAACGTTGCTCGGTGCCGATGACAAAGCGGGCATTGCCGAAATTCTGACCGCGATGGTACGGCTGCAGCAGAGCAAGATCCCTCACGGTGATATCCGCGTGGCCTTTACGCCGGATGAGGAAGTGGGCAAGGGCGCACGATTTTTTGATGTTGCAGAGTTCAACGCCGAGTGGGCCTATACCGTAGATGGTGGCGGTGTCGGCGAACTGGAATGTGAAAACTTCAATGCGGCATCGGTAACGGTGAAAATTGTCGGCAATAACGTGCACCCCGGCAGCGCCAAAGGCGTGATGGTGAACGCTCTGTCACTGGCGACACGCATTCAGCAGGCGTTACCTGCGGATGAAACCCCGGAAACCACGACCGGTTATCAGGGTTTCTATCATCTAAGCAGCCTCAAGGGCAGCGTTGAGCGGGCCGAAATGCACTATATTCTGCGTGATTTCGAACGTGAGGGCTTTGAAGCGCGTAAACGTCGGATGATCGAAGTTGCTCAACAGGTAGGCAAAGGCCTGCCGCGGGATTGCTATATAGAAGTGACGATCGAGGACAGTTATTACAACATGCGCGAACAGGTGGCGGAGCATCCGCATGTGATTGCGCTGGCGCAGCAGGCGATGCGTGAATGTGATATTGAACCGATCATGAAGCCGATTCGCGGCGGTACCGACGGGGCTCAGTTGTCGTTCCGTGGCCTGCCGTGCCCGAATCTGTTTACCGGCGGTTATAACTATCATTGCAAGCATGAGTTTGTGTCACTGGAAGGGATGGAGCAGGCGGTGGCCGTGATTATGCGTATCGCCGCGCTAACGGCAGAACGTACCCAATAGCCTCGATGGCGATGATCATAATGGCTTGCCGTAACAATGATTTGCTCCTAGTGTGGAAGCTATTTTCAGCACAAGGAGCCGTATCATGAGCACTGAACACCGTATCGATCGCCAATGCCTTGAGCAGTTTGTGCAGGCCATTTGGCGCCATGCCGGCAGTACGGATCGGGAGGCCGAATTAGTGGCCGAACATTTGGTTCAGGCCAATTTGGCCGGACACGATTCGCACGGCGTCGGTATGATCCCCAGCTATATGGCGTCGCTGGCGCAGGGACATTTGCAACTGAATGTTCATGCCGAGGTGGCGCGCGACGCCGGTGCGGTCCTGACGATTGACGGTGGTCAGGGTTTTGGCCAGGTGGTCGCCAGCGAGGCGATGGACAAAGGTATCGAGCGCGCCCGCCAACTGGATCTGGCGGCGGTGGCGTTGAATAACTCGCACCATATTGGCCGCATTGGTCACTGGGCTGAACAGTGCGCGCGTGCCGGTTTTATCTCCATCCATTTCGTCAACGTGGTGGGGGATCCGATGGTGGCACCTTTCGGTGGCAGCGATCGTCGTTTTGGCACTAACCCCTTCTGCGTCATTTTCCCCCGAGCCGATAAAAAACCGCTGCTGCTGGATTTCGCCACCAGCGGTATCGCTTTTGGCAAAACGCGCGTGGCCTACAACAAAGGCTTGGAAGTCGCGCCGGGCTATCTGATTGACGAAGATGGGCAACCGACCAATGAACCCAAAGTGATGCACCAGTCGCCGTTTGGTTCGCTGCTGCCGTTTGGTGCGCACAAAGGCTACGCGCTGGCCACCCTGTGTGAAATTCTCGGCGGTGCGTTGTCCGGTGGTCGTACTACCCATAGCGCTACACTGAAATCCGACAGCGACGCCATCTTCAACTGCATGACCACCATTATCCTCAATCCAGAGGCCTTCGCCGCGCCTGAGATGCAAAACGAGGCAGAGGCGTTTATCGACTGGGTGAAGGCTTCCCCTTCAAGCGATGGCCGGCCGATTGAGGTGCCGGGGGAGTGGGAGGAGGCGAACCGCGAGGTGCGGTTACAGCAGGGGATCCCGATAGATGCCAATACCTGGCAGCAGATTTGCGCGGCGGCGAAACAGGCGGGTATGCCGGACGATGAACTGGACGGTTACCAGAGCAGGGCGCTGCGGGCATAAAAAAAGCCACTCGCCTGGGGGCGGGTGGCCTGATTCAAATCCTGTCAGCTTCAGTCTTTAAAATACCAGTAGCCGTTGTTGATCAGCGCGGTCAACAACGCCAGGAACGAAGGATCGTCCACCGCATCACCCAATTGGGCGGCATTAACGCTGAAGTTCTGGCACATCGCATCGGCAGCCTGCAGATGCTCGGTATCCATCAGTTCGCCGTTCACAAAGCACTGGTCACCGACGCGCAATACGCGCAGGCCGCCCAGACGTTGTAAGGGTTCACCCTGTTGCAGCAGTTCGTAGATTTCTCCAGCCTGATAAGGTGGCTCTGGCGGTGCAGCGTCCAGCTCGTGACGGGTCTGAGAAATAAACTCGCCGAACCACTGTTGGAAGTGTTCCGGTTGCTGAACCAGATCCAACATCATTTGGCGCAACGCGTCGACTTCCTGCGGCAGCACTTGCGCCGGATGTTCGCGTAGCTGAATGTCCGGATCGCTATAGCGTTGGCTGCCCAGCTCGCGTGCCAGCACGTGGTCGGCAAAACCACTGATCAGTTCACGGCCGTTGGGTGCGCGGAAGCCTACGGAGTAATTCAGTGCGTTTTCCAGCGCGTAGCCTTCATGTGGGAAGCCCGGCGGAATATACAGAATATCGCCCGGTTCCATTTCTTCATCGATAATGGCGTCGAAAGGTTCAACCTGCAGCAGGTCAGGATGTGGGCAGTGCTGCTTCATCGGCACTTTTTCGCCCACGCGCCAGCGACGGCGGCCGGTACCCTGAATGATAAAGACGTCGTACTGATCGAAGTGCGGGCCAACGCCGCCGCCCGGGACCGAGAACGAAATCATCAGATCGTCCATCCGCCAGTCCGGCAGTTGACGGAACGGGCGCATCAGCGCGCTGGAAGGCTCATGCCAGTGATCCACGGCTTGCACCAGCAGCGACCAGTTGTTCTCGCTCAGGTGGTCAAAGCTCTCGAAGGGGCCGTGCGCAACCTGCCAGCGGCCGTCCTGGTGGCTGACCAAACGGCTGTCCACTTCGTTTTCCATCGCCAGCCCAGCCAGCTCATCCGGGGAGATCGGATCGATAAAGTTTTTGAAGCCGCGCTTCAGAATCACCGGACGCTTTTGCCAATAACGTTGCAAAAAATCGTTCCAGTCCAGATCTAATTGATAATCCATGTTCTATTCCAGGATAGTGGAGTGAGCCTGAGAGCGATTATAACGGAAGTTTGGCCCCGTGGATCGGGGCCTTAACAACAGAATTTACTCGTTATGGTGGGAATCGTGCTGACGAGCGAAAGTGACCTGCATGCGGGCACCGCCCAGTGGGCTGTCGCTGATGGTAATGGAGCCGTCGTACTGCTCAATAATCTCCGCCGCTACCGACAATCCCAGGCCCTGACCCGGGCGCAATGTGTCTACCCGTTGACCGCGCTGGAAGATCAGCTCGCGTTTGCTTTCCGGAATGCCAGGCCCGTCGTCATCGATGACGATAGTGAGGTATTTATCGGAGTGCAGAGAGGTGATTTCAACGAACTCCAGACAGTATTTGCAGGCGTTTTCCAGTACGTTGCCCATCACTTCCATAAAGTCGTTCTTTTCCCCCATAAAGGTCACTTCCGGCGAGATATCCAGTGTGATCACCACGCCCTTGCGCTGATAGACCTTGTTCAGTGCTACATTCAGGCTATCCAGCAGGGCCGGTACCGAATGGATCTCGCGTGTCAGCACCGTTTGTCCCGAATTGATGCTGGCGCGGTGCAGGTAGTAGCCGATTTGCTGGGAGATACGGCTGATCTGATCCAGCATGATCGGCTCGACTTCCTCGATGGTGGTTTGCTTGCCGGTACGCAGCGAGCGCAGGGTGGTTTGCAGCACTGCCAATGGCGTCTTCAGGCTGTGGGTCAAATCGGAAAGCGTGGTGCGATATTTGGTGTAGCGCTGACGCTCATTGCGCACCAGAATATTCAGATTGCGTACCAGCCCGCGTAGCTCGCTGGGGGGATTTTCGTCGAGCTGTTCTCGTTCACCGTTCTCCAGTTCGCCGACCTGACTCACCAGCGCCTTGATTGGCCGCAAACTCCAGTAGGCCGCCAGCCACAGCAAGGGAACCACCAACAGCAGGTTAGCCAGCAACACATAGCTGAACCATTCCCACACCACGTCGGAACGCTGCAGTTCTTGTGGAATGGTATCGACCACCACAATACTCAATGCGGGTAACCTTGGCGTCGCCGCGTAGGTGTTGACCGCCACCGAGTGGGTCAGCGCATTCTGGTCGTTGTCGTCATAGTCTTTGAGCTGATCCTGCGCCTTGGGGTTGTTACCCAGGACTTCGCTACTGATGCGGGTATCGGTATCAATTTCGTAGAAACCGGACTCTTCCAGCCACTCTTTATTGATGCGTTTTTCCAGCTCCGGCACCTGGCGCTGGCTCCACAGCAGCTTGCCCTTATCGTCGTAAATAAACACCAGAGTGGGGAAGTTAAGATCGATGTCGGGCGGAATGGCAATGGTGAGTTTGTTGTCGTTCCATTGCGCCAGGCTGAAGAACAGGTTGCTTTCGCCACGCAGCAGACGGAAGGCGGTTTTGTCGAAACTGACGATATACCCCACTACCGCGACCAGGCCATAGGACAGTGACAGCGCCAGGATCACCCCAGCGGTGGCCATCAAAAAGCGGGCGCGTAGTGAAAACGGCTTTTTATCTTTGTTGAACATCATGTTCACTTCGCATCAAAACGATAGCCCTGGCCACGAACCGTGGTGATCACTTCCTGTGGGTATTCGGCCTGCAGCTTTTTACGCAAACGGCCCATCAGTACGTCGATAGTGTGGCTTTCGCGCAGTTCGGCATCCGGATAAAGTTGCAGCATCAGCGAGTCTTTACTGACCACTTTGCCGGCGTTGCGGATTAAGGTTTCGATAATGGTGTATTCAAACGCCGTCAGTTTGATTTGCTGTTCGTTGACGCTCAGTTCGCGACGTGAAAGGTCGATCTGGAACGGCGGCAAGACGATCACCTGGGAAGCCAGGCCGCTGTTACGACGCATCAGCGCCTGCATGCGGGCAATCACTTCTTCCAAATGGAACGGCTTGGTGACGTAGTCGTCGGCACCGGCTTCCAGCACCGCCACTTTGTCCTGCCAGCTTTCGCGTGCGGTCAGCACCAGAATAGGCAATTTCATTTGGTGGGCACGCCAGCGGCGGATCAGGCTCAGGCCGTCTTCACCCGGCAGGCCGAGATCGACAATCGCGATGTCCGGCGCATGTTCCTGCAGGAAATAGTCGGCTTCCTTGGCATCTTCTGCTGCATCAACCTGGTGGCCCATTTCACGCATCTGTACGGAGAGGTGGTGGCGCAATAAACCGTTATCTTCAACAACCAGTACTCGCATGGCAGACTCCTGTAAATCGGCGGGTGAACATCCTGTCACCCACGCTGTAAAGGTAACACGCTCTTGGCGTGTGAGGGATAGCGTGCGACAACCTAAGCCATCTGATCGTTATATTGACGTTATGGTAGGTATAACCGGCTGTTACCGCAAGGGACGCAGAGCCTTGGCAGGAAATAGCGCTATCGATTTTTGGTGCGTGGTCATTATCGGCAACATCAAATAAACGCCGGATAAACAATGCGGAGGCAAAGTTAAACCAAACTTAAACGGGAGAGGCTGCGAGGTGAGGAGAGGGGCCCCCGATTCCGGGCCCCTGAGGTATTTAAGGCTGAGGTGGTTTACTGACGCTGTTTTTGCGGATTTCCTGTACCTGAGCGGCGGTTACCGCCGGTGCATCATTGCCCCAACTGCTGCGCACAAAGGTGGCGAGTTGGGCAATTTGCTCGTCGTTGAGGCGCCAGCCAAAGTCCGGCATGGTCAGCCCGGTGGGCGCACCGACGGTGATTGGCGTGCGGGAGCCGTTGAGGATAATACTGATCAGCGAAGACGGGTCATCGCTCAACAGCGCCGGGTTGTGCGCCAACTGTGGGAAGGTATCGCGATAGCCCTGGCCGTCGCTGCGGTGACAGGCGGCGCAGTTATCCAGATAGGTTTGGGCGCCGGGGCGACTGACATCACCGTTTAACAGCATGTTGGCTTGGCCACCGTCCTGCATCAGCGGTTTTTCCTTATTGGCGGCCGACAAGGATTGCAGATAAACCGCGATGGCACGCAAATCGGCATCGCTCAGGGACTGGGTACTGTCCTGCACCACGTCAACCATTGCACCGAAAGCGGCAAAACGGGGGTTATGGCCGTTTTTCAGGAAGCGGGTGATATCTTCCGTGCTCCATTTGCCCAAGCCAGTTACCGCATCTGCGCGCAGGTTGGTAGCATGCCAGCCTTCCAGTGTGCCACCACTCAGGTAGGTGTCGTCACTCTGGTTGAGCGCTTTTTCCTGGAAGCCAACACCGCGTGGCGTATGGCAGGAGCCGCAGTGGCCCAGCCCCTGGACCAAATAGGCACCGCGGTTCCAGTCGAGGCTTTGTGTGGTATCCGGCCGATAGGCACCATCTTCCCGAAACGCCAGGTTCCACAGGGCCAGCGGCCAGCGCATATTCAGCGGCCAGGGGATATCGCTGTCCTTGTTGGGTTGAACCACAGGCTTAACTTGCCGGGTGAAATACAAGTACAGGTCGCGCACGTCTCCATCACTGATTTTGGCGAATGAGGGATAGGGCATCGCCGGGTAGAGTCGGGTCCCGTCGCGAGCGATGCCTTTACGCAAGGCGTCACCGAATTCTTGCAGACTGTATTGGCCGATGCCGGTTTGTTTGTCCGGCGTGATGTTGGTGGAGTAGATTGCGCCGACCGGGGTGGTCATTTTCAGACCGCCGGCAAAGGGGATGCCGCTGGGGCCGGTATGACAGGCGGCACAGTCACCGGCGTGCGCCAGGTATTCCCCGTGTTGCAGCCGGGCCGCCAATTGCGGGTCATCGGCTGCCTGCACCGTGGTGGCACCCAGCATCAACAGCGCCAGCAGCGAGGGGGTAAGTCCTTTCATGTGAAGCTCCTTATGCTATCAGGCCTGAACCAGAGGACCGGGGTTTTTCAGATATTGAGTGCGGATCGCCTCGGCCGAGTAGTAGGCCAGCGCACCGACAATGCCGGTGGGGTTATAGGCCAGGTTCTGTGGAAAGGCGCAGGCACCGGTGACAAACACGTTTGGCACGTCCCAACATTGCAGGTATTTATTCACCACGCTGGTGGCTGGGTTATCGCCGGTAATGGCACCGCCGGTGGTGTGGGTTGACTGATAAGGCCGTACGTCGTAATGATCGCCGGCTTTCATCACCGATACCGACATCTGTTTGGGCTTCATGACGTTGGCGATATCCACCATTTTGCTGGTGATGTGCTGGGTCATTTTGATCTCATTGTCTTTCCAGTCAAACGTCATGCGCAGCAGCGGCAGGCCGTAGCCGTCCTTGTAGGTAGGATCCAGATCCAGATAGCAATCGCGGTAAGGCATCACCGAGCCTTCGGAGCCGAGGCTCATGCTGTGCAAATAGTTATCCTTGATGCCCTGTTTCCAGCCGCTGCCCCAACCGGGGGTGCCCGGCGGCAGCGTCATTTGTTGCAACGGTCGGCCCCCGGTGCGGGTAGCGGAGATGTAAGCCCCACCGATGAATCCCAAGCCGGTATGATCGAAGTTCTCCCCGTTCATATCGTCGATCACCATACCGGCCGCGCCAGCGCCGATAAACGGGTTGAAGTAGGTATCCTTATCGTAAAACAGCGAAATACCGCTGTTCATCTGGTAGGCGTAATTCTTGCCGACCACGCCTTCCCCGGTCACCGGGTTATAAGGTTTGCCGATGCCTGACAGCAGTAACAGGCGGACGTTATGCAACTGGAAGGCACTGAGGATCACCAGATCGGCCGGTTGCTCCACCTCTTGCCCCTGGGCGTTGATATAAGTCACGCCGGTGGCTTTCTTGCCGCTGCTGTCCAGATTCACTTTGATCACCTGCGACTGGGTGCGCAGCTCAAAGTTTTTACGTTGGTTCAGCACCGGCAGGATGGTGCTCTGCGGCGAGGCTTTGGAATACATAAAGCAGCCGAAGCGTTCGCAGTAGCCGCAGTAGTTGCAGGGACCGAGCTGGACACCGTAGGGATTGGTATAAGGTTCGGAGCAGTTGGCGGCGGGCACGTTGAAGGGATGATAACCCAGCGACTCGGCTGCGGTGCCAAACAGCGAACCGGAGTAAAGCGGTTTCAGCGACGGCGTGGGGTATTCGCTGTTGCGTGGCCCCTCGAACGGATTGCCGCCCTTGATGATTTGCCCGCGCAGATTACCGGCTTTACCCGCGGTGCCGCAGACCTTTTCGAACTTGTCGAAGTAGGGCTCCAACTCCTGATAGCTCAACGGATAGTCCTGCAGCGTCATGCCTTCCGGGATCCACTTGGCACCGTATTTTTCGGTGAGGGTGGTGTGCAGCTTCAGGTCAGACGGCAAAGCGCGCCAATGCATCCCGTTCCAGTGCACACCGGCACCGCCGACGCCGTTGCCCGGTAGAAATGAGCCCAGTTGACGGTAGGGCACGGCAAATTCTGCCGGGGTGTGACGTACCGTGACCGTCTCGTTGGCCATCGGCTGCATCAGTTTCATGCGAATGCCGTAGGTCAGCTCATCGGCAATACGCGGATAGGCGAAGTCCGGATAAGTATCACGCTGCTCACCACGCTCCAGTGCCAACACGCTAAGCCCACTTTCGGTTAACTCCATTCCCATGATGGCGCCGGTCCAGCCAAATCCGACGATGACCACGTCTACCGGTGGTTTCTTGATTGCGCTCATTTATGCATTCCTTTTGCTTGAGATACTGACCGGCCCGAGGGGATAAGGCTGATTGGGGCGATTGACCCAGTCGGTGTAATCCGCACGCGCACCGGGGAAGCCGATCATTTTCCATGACGCCAGCGTCTGGTTACCGCCGTGCACCGGATCGGCCAGGTAGCCCTCTTTGGTGTTGGTGAGCAACTGGTCGAAAAACGCCTTGCCGGGCAGATCTTCGGAGTCCAGTTGGCCGTGCTCCAGCGCTGCCAGCAGTTGTTCCTGTTCTGCGTGATCGAGATCGGCAAACCCCTTTTGGAACTGTTGTTGGCAGTGCGCATTGACTTCGCGAATGCCGATTCGGTAAGTTTCGCGCGGCGTCAGCTTGGACTGATAGCCCAGTTGCGGCGGGGAAGGAACGAACGGTGGGTGCATATACCACAAGCCGCCGTGGCCGTAGGGGGCTTCCATTTGTCGATCGATAAACACCGGCACACCCTGATCGACCGCACCTGGGCCGTTATCGTCAGTGGGGATCAGCCGATCGCAGGCTGCCAGCAGAAAACGCCATTCATCTGCGTTGAAATAGACCGGGACGTAGTGCTCCGATACGCCGGCCGCGGGGGCTGCCTTGGCGTCCAGTGCCAGAATGCTGCTGCCGGCGGCGGCTAACGGGATTAACGCCAGGGTCTTTTTGAGAAAGTTACGCCGGGGCGGCGTAGAGTTGTGCTGTTGTGACATAATTCCACCTTGAACATGCTTCACAATAAATGCCTGCGCTGGCAATACAGGCCAACGCCGCTACGCTCCAGCAGCGGTAAACAGGCAGGGATGGGTCATAAAAGTAAATAACCATATAAGTAGCAAGCTACTGGTATGGTTGTATTAGTGTAGAGCCGGCACTTTAAATGAAACAATGGATGATCTGTTTCAAAACATTTTGTTCACAACTAGATTGATTTAGATCAATTAACCAACATATCCGTCACCGGTTTATTCTCCGGAGACACGGCGGACCTCTGATCCGGAGCAGCATGAAACACAGCAGTGACAGCCAACAGGGCGTTTCGACAGAGGCGATACAGGCAAGCTTTAATCAGCATTTACGACAGGGGATGACGCGCAAGGCTGCGCTACACCTGACGATTAAACAGCAGGTGACGGCGGGCGATCTGCGTTACCTGACAAAACTGCCGCCCAGCCGGGTGCTGGCTGCTCAATTGGCGATTTCCCGCGATACCGTCGAACAGACCTATGGCCAACTGGAAGCGGAAGGTTATATTGCCCGTGCCGTTGGGCGCGGCAGCTTTGTCAGTTACCAGCAAGACACCCTGATCGGCCGTGAACTGCTGGCGGTCGACCATACGGGTCATGCCCTGTTGGTGGAGCGGGAGCTGAGTGCACACGGCCGCTCCCTGCTGATTGCTGCCCATGCTCCACATACCCGCCGCAGCGGCTCATTGACCCCCTCAATGCCCGACTTGCGCTTGTTCCCTATCGATAGCTGGCTGCAATTGGAAAGGCAGGCGGTGCGCCAGGGAGCCGAACGCCTGCTGGGCTATGCCGATCCTCAGGGGCTGGTGGAGTTGAGAGAGGAAATTATCGATTATCTGCGCCGGGAAAGGGGCGTTAAGGCCAGCGCGGAGCAGGTGATCGTGGTGACCAGTTCCCAGCAGGCACTCTCGCTGTGTACCCAGGTGCTGTTTAATCCCGGTGACCGGGTATTTGTTGAAGAGCCCGGTTATCAGGGGGCTAAAAAGCTGGTTCAGTCGGCGGGCTTAATCGCTCAGCCGATTGGGGTGGATCAATCGGGTATGGATATCGATGCGTTGGTTCAGACCAAAGAGGGCGGGCGGGGCGTTTATATCACCCCTTCTCATCATTACCCTCTGGGACATTCGCTCAGCATTGAAAGAAGACTGAAGTTATTGGCGTGGGCGCAACGTGAGAAGGCCTGGATTATTGAAGATGATTACGATGCCGAGTTCAATTATAACGGGCTGACCACCGCATCATTACAGGGGCTGGACCAATACCAACGTACCTTATATATCGGTACTTTTAGTAAAAGTCTGTTCCCGGGATTACGCATTGGCTTTCTTATTGTTCCGCCGCAATTAATTCCCCCTATGGTGGCGGCCAAGCAATTCCAGGATGGTTATACTTCGGCACTGCCGCAAATGACGTTATTCAAATTTATTAGTGACGATTTTTATGCCGAACATTTAAGAAATATGCGCAAGATATATCAGGCCCGACTGGAGATTTTTCATGCGGCGGTGCATCAGTATCTTGCCGCCTGGACTCAACCGCGGTTACCACAGGGGGGGCTACAACTGGTTTGTCCGTTGGCGGACGCGGCAACAGAACGGCAGTTGATCCAGGCTGCTGCTGCACAGGGGATGAAGGTCTATGGGTTGATTGATTTTTATACCAACCCGCCGGGCGAAGGCGCGTTAGTATTCGGCTTTGCGGCCTATACTCCCGACGAAATTATAAAATTTATCAAAAAGTTATCATCGATTTTCAGTACGCTTCCAGAATCGAACTGAACAGGGTGACTTCGTTGAAATTGGTCTGCCTGCTGTTGTTGATTGGTCTGTATTCAGTGGGCATGGGCCGGTGTATCCTGCTGGTATTCCGTTATTTCTCCTCTGGAAATAACAGCTTAAAACCAGAGAGGCATTATGCTCCCAGTACACAATGAAGTCACAATTCGTAAATTACAAAACGCTGATAAACCCCAGTGGTTAGATCTTTGGCAAGGGTATCTTCATTTTTATCGAGCGGATATTAAGCCGCAGGTCACCGATCACACCTTTGGACGTTTATGTGAGGATCCGCAGGTTTATGGCCTGGTGGCAGAAGATAAAGACGGCAATTTATTGGGATTAATGAACCTGATATTCCATCCTTCCACCTGGAGTTCGGTGGGTTATTGCTATATTGAAGATCTTTATGTTTCGCCGGCGGCGCGTGGCCAGAAGGTGTCCGAAAAATTATTTGAGCAGGTCTACCAGTTGGCGGAAGAAAAAGGCAGCGATCGGGTTTATTGGACGACGCAGGAATATAATGCTCCGGCCCGTTCCTTGTATGACAAAATAGGTCGAAGAACTTCGTTTGTTGTTTACGAACGTTAACGACAGGTAGTGGAGGCTGTATGGTGATCAATCAATTCGGCCAGCCGGTCGGCGAGCCATTAGCCGATTGGCGGGTAGTGAAGCGCCCCACCGGCGAGACGCTTGACGGGCGATTTTGCTGCCTGGAACAGCTTGATGCGCAGCGGGATCATGGCGCTTTGTTCAGCGCTTTCCAGCAGGCGCCGGATGGCCGGGACTGGACCTATTTATCGATAGAACGACCGGACAGTCCGGCGGCGATGTTGCAGCATCTGACCACCCTGCAGGCGAATGCCACGCTGGTGAACCTGACGGTGTTTGACCGTGCAAGCCAGGCTCCGGTCGGGACGGTGGCCTACATGCGCATCGATGAAGCTAACGGCGTGGCGGAGGTGGGTCATGTCAGTTGGTCACCGGCGATGAAGCAGCGCTCCAGCGCCACCGAAGCGATTTATCTGATGTTACGACACCTGTTTGAGGATTTGGGTTATCGCCGCTGCGAATGGAAGTGCGACAGCCATAACGCCCCCTCCAAACAGGCAGCGGCGAGATTCGGTTTCAAGTATGAAGGCACTTTCAGATATGCGTTGGTCACCAAGAGCCGCAGCCGGGACACCGACTGGTTTGCTATAACTGCCGACCGTTGGCCGACCATCAGGGCCGGGTTTGAGCAGTGGCTGGATCCCGATAACTTCGACGCACAAGGGCAGCAGAAAAAGCGGCTGCAGGCGTTGATGGGATAGATGTCAAAGAGGCGGCCAAATGGCCGCCTCTTTGTTTTAGCAGTATAGCGATTACTTCAGTTCATCGACCATGGTCGCGGCGCGGCCAATGTAATTAGCCGGGGTCATGGCTTTCAGACGAGTTTTCTCTTCTTCCGGCAATGCCAGTCCATCGATAAACGCCTGCATACCGGCAGCATCTACGCGCTTGCCGCGGGTCAGCTCTTTCAGCTTCTCGTAGGGTTTTTCAATGCCGTAACGGCGCATCACGGTCTGGATCGGCTCGGCCAACACTTCCCAGTTGTGATCCAGTTCGTCCAGCAGGTGTGCCTGGTTCACTTCCAGCTTGCTGATGCCTTTCATGGTCGCCTGGTAGGCGATCAACGCATAGCCCAGGCCGACGCCCAGGTTACGCAGCACGGTGGAGTCGGTCAGGTCACGCTGCCAGCGGGAAACCGGCAGTTTGCTGGCCAGGTGGCCCAGTACCGCGTTAGACAGGCCCAGATTGCCTTCGGAGTTTTCGAAGTCGATCGGGTTAACCTTGTGCGGCATGGTGGAAGAACCGATTTCACCGGCGATGGTCTTCTGCTTGAAGTGATTCAGCGCGATGTAACCCCAAACGTCACGGTCGAAGTCGATCAGGATGGTGTTGAAACGCGCTACGCAGTCAAACAGCTCGGCGATATAGTCGTGCGGCTCGATCTGAGTGGTGTACGGGTTCCAGATGATGCCCAGAGAGGTGACGAACTCCTCGCTGAACACATGCCAGTCCACTTCCGGGTAAGCGACGATGTGGGCGTTATAGTTGCCGACCGCACCGTTGATTTTACCCATGATTTCCACGCGCTCAAACTGGCGGAACTGACGTTCCATCCGGTAGGCCACGTTGGCGAATTCTTTACCGACGGTGGACGGAGTGGCCGGCTGGCCGTGGGTACGGGACAGCAGCGGAATATCGCGGTATTCCAGCGCCAGGCCCTTGATCGAATCGATGATTTTACGCCAGTACGGCAGCACCACGTCCTGACGTGCGGTTTGCAGCATCAGCGCATGCGACAGGTTGTTGATGTCTTCGGAGGTACAGGCAAAGTGGATAAACTCGGACACCGCCTGCAGGGCAGGGACCGCTTCCACTTTTTCCTTCAGGAAATACTCAACCGCTTTCACGTCGTGGTTGGTGGTGCGTTCGATAGTCTTGATACGCTGCGCGTCTTCTTCGCTGAACTCTGCGACGATCTTGTCGAGGAAAGCGTTTGCGTCGGCGTCAAAAGCCGGAACTTCCTTGATTTCTGCGCAGGCGGCCAGTTTTTGCAGCCAACGTACTTCAACCTGCACACGGAATTTCAGCAGACCGTACTCGCTGAAAATGGTGCGCAGTGCGCTGACTTTATCACCGTAGCGTCCATCAACGGGTGAAACGGCGGTCAGTGAGGATAATTCCATCGGTAGCAACTCCTGGGATCTATTAACAATGAGCAACGATATTTTGCGCCTGTTTAAACAGACGATTACGGGAAAACATTAACTGCAGGCGGCTGCCGCCAACCTGTTGCCACAGCACGGCGGCACGGATGCCGGCCAGCAATGTGGCGCGAACTTTGGCCTGCACCTGCGGGTTTTGCAGGATTGCCGGTGAACCGGTCACCTGGATGCGCGGCCCTAGCGGGCTGACCACGTCGACATAAATGCCGGCCAGCGCGCTGATAATAGTGTCTGATTCCAGATCAAAATGCGCCAGTTGACGCTCAAGCTGGCCGAGACGTTCGCCAAGCTGGTTCATCGCCTGCTTATTGGCATTGAGCTTACGCTCCAGCACCATCAGGCTGATGGTGTAGCGGGTCAGCTCGGCGGCCAGGCCCTTATTGTTGGCATTGAGGACGCCCATCAGCGTCTCAAGACCCATTTTCAGATTGCGTTCTTCACCGCCGAACACCGCCAGCGTGGAAGGGGGATCCATCTGCAGCAGGCTGCTCAGCGAGATATTCATGGCCTCGCGATCGCATTGGCCTTCGTGTGCCAACTGCTGAACCAGACGTGCGGTCTGGCTGATCCCGGCCATCGCCAGCGTAATGTCATAATAATTCTTCGCCACGATTACTCCTGTAAACGCTGTTCAATAATGCCGCCGCCGAGGCAGATGTCATCCTGATAGAACACGGCTGACTGGCCTGGGGTGACGGCGGCAACCGGCTCGTCGAAACGCACTTCGATGCGTTGGTCGTCAAGCGGGGTGACGGTGCAAGGAATATCCTGCTGGCGATAACGGGTTTTCACCGTACAGCGGAACGGCCCGCTCAGCGGCAGACGATCGACCCAATGCAATTGCTGCGCGATCAGCCCGACGGACATCAGACGCGGGTGCTCATGCCCCTGCGCGACCACCAGTACGTTGTTGGCGACGTCTTTGTCCACCACGTACCACGGATCTTCGCTGCTGTCTTTCATGCCGCCGATGCCCAGCCCTTTGCGTTGCCCCAGGGTGTGGTACATCAAACCCTGGTGTTCACCGACGGTCTGACCGTCGACGCTAACAATCGGGCCCGGCTGTGCAGGCAGGTAACGGCCGAGGAAGTCGCGGAATTTGCGCTCGCCGATAAAGCAGATGCCGGTGGAGTCTTTTTTCTTGGCGGTGACCAGTTCCAGCTGTTCGGCGATGCGGCGCACCTCCGGTTTTTCCAACTCACCGACCGGGAACAGGCTTTGTGCGACCTGCTCGTGGCCAAGGGTGTAGAGGAAGTAGCTCTGGTCTTTGTTGCCGTCGACCCCGCGCAGCAGACGGCTTTTGCCGTCCACATCCTGGCGGCGCACGTAGTGGCCGGTGGCGATAAAGTCGGCCCCCAGATCTTCTGCGGCGAATTCCAGGAAGGCTTTGAATTTGATTTCTTTATTACACAGGATGTCCGGGTTCGGCGTGCGGCCGGCCTTGTATTCTTCAAGGAACAGCTCAAACACGTTGTCCCAGTACTCTGCCGCGAAATTTACCGTATGCAGTTCGATGCCGAGTTTGTCGCACACCGCCTGCGCATCGGCCAGATCGGTCGCTGCGGAGCAGTATTCTTCGTCATCGTCTTCTTCCCAGTTCTTCATAAACAGCCCAGCGACCTGATAGCCCTGTTGCTGTAACAGATAGGCAGTAACGGAAGAGTCGACGCCGCCGGACATACCGACGATTACTTTTTTCTGGCTGTTGTCTGACATGGGGATCTCGCGAACTTGAACACTAACCGTGCTGATAAAAAACAAGCGCAGGATTTTACCACGTTGGCCTCGTCGGCGCACGGCACTTATTCATCTCAGAACGGCCAGTTATAGCTGCTGACCAGTGATAGCGGGTAGCGCTCCGGCTGTTGGTAACAACGAAGGCTTTCCGCCACCAGTGCGGAACGCAGGTTGGGTGCCGGCAAAATCTCATCGGCGCTCAACCACAGGCAGCGATCGATATCGCTGTCGTGCGGCTCGGTCGGCAGTTGCTGCTCCAGCTCAATCACAAAGCAAAAGCGCAGGAACGGGGTACTGTCCGGCGCGATCCATTGGTGCAGCTTGAGGAACGACTGTGGCGTGGCGCGGATGCCGGTTTCTTCCCACAGTTCGCGTTCGGCGGCCTGCACCAGGGTTTCGTCAGCCTCGAGGTGGCCGGCCGGCTGGTTCCAGAGTGCCTTATGGTTGATGGTCTCTTCGACAATCAAGAACTTGCCGGCGGCGTGAACCACGCAGGCAACGGTAACGTGTGGTTTGAACATGGCGACCCCTTACAACGGCGGCTTGGCGGACTGATTACAGCGAATCAAGGGTTTTCCATTCACCGGGCTGAAGTTCCCCCAATGAAAGATTACCCATACTGTAGCGAATCAGCCGCAGGGTAGGAAAGCCGATATGTGCAGTCATGCGACGCACCTGACGGTTTCGCCCTTCGTACAGGGTGATTTTCAGCCAGGCCGTCGGGATCGACTTGCGCTCGCGGATCGGTGGATTGCGTGGCCACAGCCATTGTGGTTCGGCGACCAACTCCACGCCGGCCGGCAGGGTCGGGCCGTCTTTGAGCGTGATGCTGCTGCGCAAGGGGGCCAAATCGCTGTCCTCCGGCGCTCCCTCGACCTGCACGTAATACACCTTACCGGTGCGCTTGCCCGGTTGGGTGAGCTGCGCCTGCAGTTTGCCGTCATTGGTTAGCACCAATAACCCTTCGCTATCGCGATCCAGGCGCCCGGCGGCATAAACATCGGGAAAAGGAATGAATTCTTTCAGCGTAGTGCGGCCGGCTTCATCGGTAAATTGGGGTAACACATCGAAGGGCTTGTTGAATAACACCACGCGACGCGGCCCCTGTGCGACAGCGGGTTTGGCGGCGACAGGCGGGCTGAATCGTTTAACTTTGTGATTTCTAACAGGGAATTTTTTCATAACAGTTGAGATTACGGATGATAGGCGCATTATAACCGAATCCGTTTCGGATTGGCGCGGACAGAAAATTCCAGTAGTATCTACACGCATCTTACAAAGCATTAACAAAAATTGCGCTTGAAGGAGAGGTTGATGGAAAGCAAAGTAGTTGTTCCGGCAGAAGGTAAAAAGATTACGGTCGATGCCCAGGGTAAACTGGTTGTTCCGAATAACCCGATCATTCCGTTTATCGAAGGCGACGGCATTGGCGTTGACGTTACCCCTGCTATGATTCACGTGGTTGATGCAGCAGTGAAAAAGGCCTACCACGGCGAACGTAAAATCTCCTGGATGGAAATCTACACCGGCGAAAAATCCACTCACGTTTACGGGAAAGACGTGTGGCTGCCGGAAGAAACCCTGGATCTGATCCGTGACTACCGCGTTGCCATCAAAGGCCCGCTGACTACCCCAGTCGGTGGCGGTATTCGCTCCCTGAACGTGGCCCTGCGCCAGCAACTGGACCTGTACGTGTGTCTGCGTCCGGTGCGTTACTACCAGGGCACCCCAAGCCCGGTTAAACACCCAGAGCTGACCGACATGGTGATCTTCCGCGAAAACGCCGAAGACATCTATGCAGGTATCGAATGGAAAGCCGGTTCTGCTGAAGCAGACAAAGTGATCAAGTTCCTGCGCGACGAAATGGGCGTGAAGAAAATCCGCTTCCCAGAGCAATGCGGTATCGGCGTGAAGCCATGCTCTGAAGAAGGGACCAAACGTCTGGTGCGTGCAGCGATCGAATACGCTATCACCAACGACCGCGACTCTGTGACCCTGGTTCACAAAGGCAACATCATGAAGTTCACCGAAGGTGCCTTCAAGGATTGGGGCTACGAACTGGCGCGTGAAGAGTTCGGCGGTGAACTGATCGACGGCGGCCCATGGCTGAAAATCAAGAACCCGAACACCGGTAAAGAGATCGTGGTTAAAGACGTGATCGCCGATGCCTTCCTGCAGCAAATCCTGCTGCGTCCGGCTGAATACGACGTGATCGCCTGTATGAACCTGAACGGTGACTACATCTCCGACGCCCTGGCCGCACAGGTTGGCGGTATCGGTATCGCACCTGGCGCCAACATCGGTTCCGATTGCGCTCTGTTCGAAGCCACCCACGGCACTGCACCTAAGTACGCCGGTCAGGATAAAGTGAACCCAGGTTCCATCATCCTGTCTGCAGAAATGATGCTGCGTCACATGGGCTGGTTCGAAGCGGCTGACCTGATTGTTAAAGGCACCGAAGGCGCAATCGCTGCCAAGACCGTGACCTATGACTTCGAACGCCTGATGGAAGGCGCTAAACTGCTGAAATGTTCAGAGTTTGGCGACGCTATCGTTAAACACATGTAATTGTGTTTTTGCGCTTGAATGATAACGGGAGCCTGATGGTTCCCGTTTTTTATTGTTCTTTCCAGTGACTATTCTAAAAGAAGGGAATCATGAATAGCGTTCATTCAGGATTTAAAAAAAACCTGCCGGCATTAATGCTTATTGTCGTCTCACTATGGCTGACAGGTTGTACCAAGACGAACGCTGTGGCTAACGCTGGGCCGTCTGCAAACGGTGTCGATGATCTTTTTGCTGCCCTTGACGGCAAAGCAACTCCCGCAGCAGGGGATGAGGTCAGCAACTATGCCGGGCAGGTACGCGCTGCGATTCAGAGCCATTTCTATGATGCCAACGCCTATGCCGGCAAGCAATGTACTATCAGAATGAAGTTTGCCCCAGATGGGATGCTTTTGGCTGTCCGGCCTGAAAGTGGTGATCCTGCCCTTTGCCAGGCTGCTATAAAGGCAATCATAAATACCCGTTTTCCCAAGCCACCGTCACAAGCGGTTTACGATGCTTTTAAAAATTCCGTACTCGAATTTCGCCCTCAGTAGTTGAATGACGAAACTATCGTTAAAGCATGTAATTGTGTTTAAGAATTTGAACAACAACGGGAGCCGAAGGGCTCCCGTTGTTTACTGCTGTTTTACAGCTAGCCCGACAGGGGAAATTCTTCAATCCGCCTTGTTGGCATCAGGGTGATTCTTGCCTTCCTCGATAAAATCTTCATCAATCTCATCGGTGGTTGCTGCGCTGTCGCGGCCGGAAAGAATATTCCAGCAGGCGATGAACAGGGCGGCGATAAGCGGGCCGATGACGAAGCCATTAATACCGTAAATCTCCATGCCGCCCAGAGTTGAAATCAGGATTAGATAATCCGGCATCTTGGTATCTTTACCCACCAGCAGCGGACGAAGGATGTTGTCGACCAAACCGATGATCACCACGAAGAAGCCTACCAGGAACAGGCCTTTCCACAGCATTCCCGTAGCGAAGAAATAGATGGCGGCGGGGACCCAGATAATGGCAGAACCGACGGCAGGGATGATCGACAGGAACGCCATCAACGCGGCCCACAGTAGGCTGCCTTCGATGCCGGTGAAGTAAAACGCCAGGCCGCCGAGCGCGCCTTGCACTACCGCCACCACGACCGTGCCTTTCACCGTCGCGCGGGAAACGGCCGCGAACTTCACAAACAGATGATGTTTAACGTGTTCGGATAACGGCAACGCCTGGAGTGTCAGATTGACCAGATAAGGGCCATCTTTCAGCAGGAAGAACAGCAGATAAAGCATCACGCCAAAGCCAACGGCAAAGTTGAACGTGCCTTTGCCGATCAGGAACACGCTACCGGCAAGGTATTGCCCACCCTGCAGCGCCACTTCTGAAAGTTTCTTTTGTATCTCAGCTGCGTTGTCGAGGTTGTGTTCAGTCAGGAAATGACGTGCCCAGCTTGGGAGCAACTTGAGGGTATCGGCCAGAATGACCGGGAATTGGGTATTGTTACCCTGTAACTTGGTGTAGACGACATTGAGCTCAATCGCCAATGAAGAAGCGATGATAGCCAACGGGGTAAATACAATCAGACAGATCACTGCGACCGTCAAAAGCGACACCAGGCCATTGCGGTCGCCCAGATACTGTTTAAGTTTCTGTTTCACCGGATGGAAAATCACCGCCAGGATGATGGCCCACAACACTGACGAGTAATAGGGACCCAATACGTCCAAAAAAGCCGCGGTCACTATAAAAAGGATCAGAATAAAGAATCCCTTTGAAATACCCTTAGACATCATACCCGTCCCTCTGATGATAGATTTTGCCTGCCAAGGCCAGTATTCACTGACATTGACACTTCTTGAAGAACAAACCCTATCATTACAAACGCGTAACAGGTAGCAGATTTTATGCGCGAACAATTAATAAAACTTATTAATAATGTTTTATTTTGTAGGGATATTTAAGCCGGGAAGTAGTACAAAATTCCCCGCACCTGACGAATCCAACCCCATTCTCAGGTTCGGGTTGGACGGTCAAGGTGGGGGGGATTGAGGGGTGAAAACAGGGAGGGTTATCGTTTAATCGCAGCCCGTTCCCTGGTTCGCAGGGCAGTGACGGTTTCACCGCCGATGCCCCAGTTGTCGGTGGCGACTTCGTCAATCACTACAAAGGTCGCATGGCGAGGCTTATTCAGCACGCGTTCCAGCAACTCGGTGACGCCTTCGATCAATTGGCGCTTGTGCTCCGCCGTGACCCCTTCGTCGGTGACTTTAATATTTACATAGGGCATTGCAGGTTCTCCTTGATTACCAGACGCCGGCGGTAGTGCCGCCGTCAACGGTGACGATGGTGCCGGTGACAAAGTTGGAATCCGTCAGGTACAGCACCGCATCGACGATATCCTGCGGTTGACCAATGCGCTGGGTCGGTGCCATCTGCTTCATAAACGCCAGGCTTTGCTCATCCTGATTGTTCATTGGGGTGGCAATGATGCCGGGCGCGACGGCGTTGACCATCACATTATGCGGTGCCATTTCCAGTGCCAGCCCACGGGTGGCTTGATTTAGCCCCCCTTTGACCATAATCGGCAGCAGTGCAGGGACCTTGCTGATCGGCTGCATGGCGATGGCGGCAGTGATGGTGACAATATGCCCGGAGCCATGCGGCATCATGTGACGGGCGGCGGCCTGTGAGGGATAAAAGAAACCTTTCAGGTTGGTGGCCAGCATCGCGTCGACATCTTCCTCCGTATAGTCTGTCACCGGTTTGGACAGGAAAATCCCCGCGTTGTTGATCAGAATATCGACCTGGCCAAAGTTTTCTTCCGCTTGTTCGAACAGACGAGTTGCGGTTTCCGGCTGGGCAATATCACCAGGAACCAGCAGCAGGTTTTTAGGATTACCGAGCTGGTTTGCTGCCGCCTGCAAACGCTCCAGCGAGCGTGCATTCCCCACCACATTGTAACCGCGTGCCAGGTAAGCCTGTGCAATAGCGAACCCCAACCCGCTGGATGCGCCAGTAACAATAACCGTTTTTACTCTGTCCATTATCTGTTCTCTGTATAGCCATTATTGGTATGGCTGAAACGATAATGCTTTTGCGTGAAGAGAAAAATGGGCTCAGAGTCATTTGATTTTATACATGGTGTAATGAGTCATGCGCTGCCTGGCGGATTTTTGCCCCCGGATGTCAGCGTTAACGCCAACAGGCTTCCCAGAACCGCAGCGGCCAACACCATAAAGGAGGGCGCTGTCCACCCGGCATAGGCCACCAGAGTGCTCAAGACAATCGGGCCGATCACCTGACCGAGATAAATGCCTTGCATCACTAACCCCAGACTCAGGGGAATCAACGTGGGCTGGGGCGCAGCCGCCGGTGTGGCAGCCAGAATGGTGGCGGGCAGCATGCCGCCGATACCGCTAAACAATAAACACAGTGGAACCAGCATGGCATTCGGTGTGGCCGAAAGGAAGACACTGGCTCCGGCAAGCCCCATCAGCATGCTGGCAATGGCGAGCAGGGTACGGGCTTGCAGGCCACGCGACAGCAATACACCGGCGAAGAGATTGCCGAGAATATTGACCGCAATCACCGCTGCGCTGACACCGCCGGCCGCGGCCAGTGTCAGTCCGATGCGCTGCATCAGGAATATCGGCAGAAAGGCCATCACGGCGAAAAACTGCAGGTTATAGGTGGTGAAAATCAGGGCCAGCAGCAGCGGTTGCCGGGCACGCAGGATGCTGGCCAGCGCCTGACGCAATTTCACCGTCGTGGCAGCAACGGCGGTTGTCACAATGCGCGGCGTGGTGAACGGTAGCAACAATGCTGCCAGCAGGGTCAGGATACCACCGGCGATCCAGCTTTGTTGCCAGTCGGCGAAATGCGGGCCGAAGAACAGAGAGATCGCCATGCCTGCCGGCATAAAGGTGCTCCAGATGCTGAACACCAGATTACGTTGTTGCGGTGCCACCACCCGAGTGAGCACGGTCGGTGCAGCCACTACCACAATGACAAAGCCGATCCCTTCGATAACGCGGGTGACGATCAAGCCGGTGAAGTCGTGCTGAGTCGCTCCGGCGAAGCTGGCGACGCTGACGATCACCAAGCCCAGCCCCAGCAAGCGTCGGTCGCCCCAGCGGCGCACCAGCTGTCCGGCGGCGATGCCCCCGAACACGCCGATAAACGGAAAGGCTGAAATAATCCAGCTCAGGGACTCCAGCGAACGGCCGAATTCGCGCTGCAGTTCCGGCAGGGCAATGGTCGCTTTGCCTACGTGTAGCGCAACGGCAATGCCGGCGAACAGCACATTGATGATTGCCGGCCACTGAGTGGCGGGGGCGGGCGCTGAGTCCACGGCGTTGGGCTTGCTCGCAGTCATGATTTTTTCCCGGGAGATAAAACCCAGACTATGCGTTATGCCGAAATTATCGACAGTTCAATTGTGGCGCTATTTACCGCCAGAACCGCACATTTCGAGCTTATTGCTGAGCCGTGCTATTCCCCTGTAGCCGTGCTTGGCTGATCTACATCATTGAAACTTATCTAATGGACGGGTAAAACACTTGCTTCACCAAGGAGAAGTGTATGTACAGCGACAACGAGAAGAAGTTCTATATCATCCTGAACCGCAACCATGAACCGGCAACCCTGTTCAATGCGTCCTGCCATTTGACGGCGGGTATTACCGATCTGATCGAACAGCGCGAATTTCATCATTATCCCAGCGCTATCGAAGGCGTAAGCGCCAATATGAGCCATTATCCGATCGTGATCCTGCAGGCAAAAAACAGCAGTCAGCTCAGTAATCTGGTCCTGAAATGCAAGGAAGAGGGAGTCCTGGCCAACTTCTTTACCACCACCATGCTGTCACATTCGGCAGAGCAACAAATCGCCGATACCGCCAATACCGAATATGACAAGCTGGAGTTCGTGGCGGTAGCACTGTATGGGGATACCGAACAGCTTAAGCCACTGACCAAAAAGTTCTCCGTTTACCGCTGAGGCCCCGTGATGGGGCCCCGTAATAGGCATTAATCACTGGAATTGCAGATAGGCTACCTGGGTTTGCAGGTATTCCTCCAGTCCGTGGCGGCCATCGGCGCCGCCAATGCCGGACTTACGCCAGCCGGCATGGAAGCCCTGCATCGCTTCAAAGCTTTCACGGTTGACGTAGGTTTCACCGAACTTTAATTGCTTGATCGCCATCATTGCCACGTTGAGATCTCGGGTGAAAATAGACGAGGTGAGACCGTATTCGCTGTCGTTGGCCATAGTAATAGCTTGGTCAAAGCTGTCGAAGCAACTGACCGGCAGCACCGGGCCGAAAATCTCCTGATGCATGATCTCCATCTCTTGCTGCACGTCACTCAGGATCGTCGGCGGAAAAAAGTAGCCGCTGCGGGCTTCGCGCTTGCCGCCCATCACCAGCGTCGCGCCCTGGCTGACCGCTCGCGCCACTTTATCTTCTACTCGCTGTAGCGCCTCGGCGCTGATCAACGGCCCCATATCCAGCCCGGTTTGTTGATTAGGATCGCCAAAGGTGACCTGACGGAAAGCCTCGGTCAACTGGGCCATAAACTGCGGATAAATGTCCCGCTGCACGTAAACGCGTTCGGTGCAGTTGCACACCTGGCCACTGTTGATGACGCGTGAGCTGACGATGGCTTTGACGGCCAGACTGAGATCGGCGTCGGCCATCACAATCGCCGGGGCTTTGCCGCCCAGTTCCAGCGATACCTTGGTGACGTTGTCTGCGGCGGCGTGCAGGGTGGCGACACCGGCGCCGACGCTGCCGGTCAGGCTGACCATGCCCACTTTCGGGTTAGCCGTCAGCGCCTGGCCCAGTTCCGGCCCGTAGCCGGTCACCAGGTTAAACACGCCGGACGGCAGGCCAATCTCATCTGCGATCTCGGCAAACAGCAACGCATTGCCCGGCGTCAGTTCGCTGGGTTTGATCACGATGGTATTGCCGGTCAGCAGTGCCGGTGCGGCCTTGCGCGCAATCAGGAAGAATGGGAAGTTCCACGGCAGGATGCCGACTACCACGCCAATGGCTTTTTTGAACAGGAAGATATTTTCATTCGGCCGATCGCTCTGGATGATCTCCCCCTCATAGCGGCGCGCCCACTCGGCCATATAGTCGAGGTAGTCGGCGGTAAACAGTACTTCCACCTTGGCCAACTCGGGCGTTTTCCCGCCTTCGGCGACGATCAACCTCGTCAGTTCCGGCTCTCTGCGTCGCACGCCGGCGGCCAGCCGATGCAGCCACTGGCCGCGCTCAACCGCGGGTAGCGCTTCCCAGTCCGGTTGTGCGGCCTCGGCGGCGTCAATGGCCCGTCTGGCTTCGTCCGCACCGCCTTGCGGGATTTGCATCATCACTTGTTCGGTGGCTGGGTTGATGACATCAATCCAGCGCCCAGTGTGGTGGGCAACAAATTCACCGTTTATATACATCCGTTTTTGGTTCAGGGTCATGGCAGGGCTCCACAGGATTATTATTAATGCCTTGTTATGGTAATGACCTTCGGGTGTTAAAAACCTTTGCCTCACTGCCAGCTTCGCCGCCAGAATGGCAACCAAACCCTCTTCTTCAGGCCGCTGCCTTTCGCCTGTGCAGCCTTGAGATGAATTTGTGATCCCGGTCAGCGTTACCCCTTGGATTTTGCCAGCTTCCGTCAGAACTGGCAGTCAGGCTAAGGTTGCGCCCCGGACAATATTCATAGACTCCTTCACGCCTGTTTTTTGTCCTCATCACAAGCAATGAAGGAATCAATAATAATGAATAACGCTGTCATGCTGGGAATCCTGTGGCATCTGGTGGGCGCTGCCAGCGCCGCCTGTTTTTATGCTCCGTTCAAAAAAGTCCGTCGCTGGTCGTGGGAAACCATGTGGTCGATCGGTGGCCTGATGTCGTGGTTGATCCTGCCCTGGGCGGTGAGCTATGTGCTATTGCCGGACTTTTGGCGCTATTACAGTGCTTTCAGCCTGTCGACCCTGCTGCCGGTGTTCCTGTTTGGCGCCATGTGGGGCATTGGTAACGTCAATTACGGCCTGACCATGCGCTATCTGGGCATGTCGATGGGGATTGGCATCGCCATTGGCATCACGCTGGTGGTGGGCACCCTGATGACCCCACTGTTGCAGGGGCGCTTTGTGGCGTTGTTCAGCTCCGCCGGTGGCAAGCTGACGCTGCTGGGTGTTGCCATTGCCCTGATTGGCGTGGTGATTGTTTCGTGGGCCGGGGTGCTGAAAGAGCGGGCGATGGGCATTCGCGCCGAAGAGTTTAATCTGCGCAAAGGACTGCTGTTGGCGGTGATGTGCGGCATTTTCTCCGCCGGTATGTCGTTTGCGATGGATGCCGCTAAACCCATGCACCAGGTTGCCGCGGATCTGGGGATTGATCCGCTGTACGTGGCGTTGCCGAGCTACGTGGTGATCATGGGGGGCGGGGCACTGGTTAACCTGGCCTACTGTTTTATTCGCCTGGCGGTCAAAGCGGATCTATCAGTCAAGGCTGATTTCTCGCAGGCCAAATCGCTGCTGGTGGCCAACGTACTGTTCTCATTGCTCGGCGGTACCATGTGGTACCTGCAATTCTTCTTCTATGCCTGGGGCCACGCCAACATTCCCGCGCAGTACGACTTTATCAGTTGGATGCTGCACATGAGTTTCTATGTGCTGTGTGGCGGTCTGGTGGGATTATTGCTAAGAGAGTGGAAAAACGCCGGCCGTCGTCCGGTCAGCGTATTGTGTATCGGTTGCTTGACGATCATTCTGGCCGCCAACGTTGTTGGCTTGGGCATGGCGGGCTGATCAGCGTTTTACCCCGGCGGCAGGGCGCTCGGCGCGTTTAAAACGCTGACGCCAGGCGCTGGGGGTGACGCCGGTTTCACGGGTAAACACCACCGAGAAATAGTTGCTGTCCTCAAAGCCGCAGCGGGCGGCCACTTCACCGATCAGTTCATCACTGCCGCGCAGCAGGGATTTTGCCCGGCAGAGTTGCAACTGGCGCAGATAGTGGCTGATGGTCATGCCGGTCTGCTGTCGAAACAGCTGCTTAAGGCTGCGCTCTGCCAGGTGATGATGTCGGCAGAATGCCTCCAGCTCAAAATGTGCACCACTGTCTCCCTGAACGGCTGCCATCAGCAAATCCAGTTGTTCGCCTTCCGGTAACTGATCGTCCTGGCCGACTGCATAGCGATGACGACGCAGGATCAGCACCAGTTGCAGAAAAAGCGCCTCGGTGAGCTGGATCGACAACAGGTCGGTTTTACAACTTTCCAGTGCCAACTGCTGGATCACACTGCGTGCCAGTGCCATTCCCCGGGTGGTCAGCCGCCAGTGAGATTGATGCTGAGCCCGGTCCGGTGGCAGCAGTTCCGCCCAGCCAATCGCCAGTTGGAAGCGTTCCGGGCAGTAGAGAATATTGTCCAGTACCAGATCATTGACCGATTCATAGCTGTGGCAGTCGTGGTCGCGAATATAAAACATATCGCCACAGGTCACCCGCCACGGCTGATCGTTCAGTACGTGCATGCCGTTACCGCGCCAGACAATGACGATTTCGCTGAACTCATGAATGTGCGGCGGAAATGACGATTGGGGCGCACGATCGGCAACCGCCACCGGCATCAGTGCCGATGGCAGATAATCCTCTTTGGCCAACAGAAGTGGGCTTTTCACCGTGGCACCTCAGGTTAAGAAATCGTTCTGCCGTAGAGTACGGGGGGAATAGCCGAACTCACGTTTGAAAAGCGTGGAAAAGTGATTGCTGTCACCAAATCCGCATTGGTAGGCAATGTCGGTGATGCGGGTTTCATCCTGCCGCAGCATTTGCCGCGCCTGCAGTAGCCGCAGCCGGTTGAGGTAACGCTGCGGAGTGTTGCCGGTCTGCTTCTTCATCTGGCGATGCAGGGTGCGTAAGGGCAGGCAAAAACGATCCGCCAACTCATCCCATTTGATCTCATCACTGTAGTGATCCGCCAGCCAGTCCAATAGCCGCCGCAGACGACCTTCCTGATCGTCAACGGCAGTGGCGATACAGCCCTGTCGTAACAGCACCAGCAATTGCATAAACAGCAGCTCCTGCTGTGCCAAATGCTCCAGGTTGAATGCCACAGGGGTCTGCTCCAGCCGCTGAATAATAATTTGCACCTGTGCCAGCAATTTATTGTTGATACGCCAGTGCGGCTGCTGATCCTGTGCCAGCGGCAACAATTGATCCAGCCCGGCGAGAAAACGGAAGGCGTTAGGGCCACGGTACAACACGTTGGTCAGATGCAGATTATCGGTTTGTTCGTAGAGATGGCGATCGCAGTCGCGGATAAAACACACGCAGCCGCTGCACAGTGTTTGCGGTCGACCGTTCAGCACGTGGGTTCCGGCACCCTGTTCTACAATCACAATTTCGTGAAAATCATGATGATGCTCAGGAAAACTCGACTGGGGTTCCCGCGGTTCAATCGCGACCGGGTAGGGGCTTGAAGCGAAAAAATCACTGCCATACAGCATAGCCATCTTTCGATCTCCGTTAACCAATTTGTAACAGATACTAAAGGAGGCATCGGGCAGTCGCCTTTAATTTGCAACGCAAAAAGGCGTCACACTGCGTTCATTTATCAAGAATGGCGCAGAAAAATGCCAAAGTGCGCGTGGCATCACAGGCGGTAAAAAAAACAAAATGTGAGCTGTATCGCGTAAATCTTTGCCGTATTGCCAACCCGCCTGACCGGCTGGCAGTGGTGATAAGGTGTCGTTTGCCTGGGATTTTAGACTGATGCCATCGATTCATCAGGAAGCCACCCCATGAGCACTCGCAATATTGTCTCCATCGATCTTGGTGCCTCCAGTGGCCGTGTGATGTTGGGGCGCTATCAGTCCGACGACCGGACCATTAGCTTGCAAGAAGTCACCCGCTTTCGTAATCAACTGGTGTCGATCGACGGCCACGATTGTTGGGATATCGACGGGCTGGAGCACACCATTCGTCAGGGGCTGCAGCAGTTGGATCAGCAAGGCATCACGCCGGACAGCATAGGGATCGACACCTGGGGCGTGGATTATCTGCTGTTGGATAGCGAAGGGCGGCGAGTCGGGCTGCCGGTTGCCTACCGCGACGGCCGCACCCACGGGCTGATGCAACAGGCACAGCGCGAGATGGGCACCCAATGGTTGTATCAACGCACCGGCATCCAGTTTTTACCTTTCAATACCCTTTATCAGTTGCGTGCATTCAGCCAACGTCACCCCGAATTACTGAGCAGGGTCGCCCATGCCTTGCTGATCCCGGATTACCTGCATTACCGGCTCACCGGGCAACTGAACTGGGAATATACCAACGCGACCACCAGCCAACTGCTTAATATTCACAGCGGCGACTGGGATCCTGAATTGCTGGCCTGGGCCGGTGCCAAAGCCGCCTGGTTCGGTCACCCGACAGCGCCGGGGAATACCGTCGGGCATTGGCGGATGGCCAGTGGGACGCAGGTGCCGGTGATTGCGGTAGCGACTCATGACACCGCCAGTGCGGTGCTGGCGACGCCGCTGCAGGGTCAACACGCCGCCTATCTGAGCTCCGGTACCTGGTCGTTGATGGGCTTTGAGAGTCGGCACCCTTACACCGGTGCGGTAGCACAGGCGGCCAATATCACCAACGAGGGCGGCGTCGAAGGGCGTTACCGGGTGCTGAAGAACATTATGGGGCTGTGGCTGCTGCAGCGGGTGTGTGAGGAGTTGAATATCACGGACCTGTGCCAACTGGTCGAGCAGGCGGCGGCGCAGCCGGGCTGTCGATCGCTGATCAATCCCAATCATCCGCGCTTTATCAACCCGGTGGCGATGGTGGCTGAGATCCAGCAGGCCTGTATCGAGCAGGACATGCCGACGCCTTATAGTCCTCCGGCGCTGGCGCGCTGCATTTTCGACAGCCTGGCGCTGCTTTACCGACAGGTGCTGGGCGAGTTGCAGGCCCTGCGCGGGCGACCCTTCAGCCACTTGCATATCGTCGGTGGCGGTAGCCAGAACCCTTTACTCAACCAGCTTTGTGCCGACGCCTGCGGGATCCCGCTGTCAACCGGGCCAGTCGAAGCCTCGACGTTGGGCAACATCGGCAGCCAATTGATCGCGCTGGGTGAGGTGGCAGATGTCGCTACCTTCCGGCAGTTGGTGGCTGAAAACTTCCCGCAACAGATTTTTTCACCGCAGCCGTTCGGGGTCTTTACGGCCGGCTGGCTGCGGTTTCAGACGCTTAATCCCGCGATCAAGGAGCTTTGCTTATGACCCGACCTATTGAACAGGCGTTTGCGCTCGCCAAACAGCGTTTTGAGGATCTCGGCATCGACGTCGAGCTGGCGCTGACGCAGTTGGACAGCATTCCGATCTCGATGCACTGCTGGCAGGGCGATGACGTGCGCGGCTTTGAAAACCCGCAGGCGGCCCTGACCGGCGGCATTCAGGCCACCGGCAATTACCCGGGCCGGGCAACCAACGCCAACCAGCTGCGTGCCGATCTGGAACGCGCCATATCGCTGATCCCGGGGCCAAAGCGGGTGAACCTGCATGCGATCTATCTGGAAAGCGAGGTGCCGGTGGAGCGTAATGCCATTGAACCGGCGCATTTTAGCCACTGGGTGGAATGGGCCAGGGAGCATCATCTGGGACTGGATTTTAACCCGAGCTGTTTTTCACATCCCTTGAGCAGTGACGGCTTCACCCTGGCGCACGCCGATCCGGCGATTCGGCGCTTTTGGATCGAACACTGCCAGGCCAGCCGCCGCATTTCGGCCTATTTTGGCGAGCAGCTCGGCACGCCGTCGGTGATGAATATCTGGGTGCCGGACGGCATGAAAGATCTCACCGTTGATAGGATGGCACCACGACAACGCCTGCTAAGCGCACTGGATGAGGTGATCAGCCAACCGCTGGATCCCCGGCACCATATCGACGCGGTGGAAAGCAAACTGTTTGGCATTGGCGCAGAAAGCTACACCGTCGGCTCTAACGAGTTCTATCTGGGCTATGCCACCAGCCGCCAGGTGGCGCTGACGCTGGATGCCGGGCATTTTCATCCAACCGAAGTGATTTCCGACAAGATCTCCACCGCCATGCTGTTCGTGCCACGCCTGTTGCTGCACGTCAGCCGTCCGGTGCGCTGGGACAGCGACCATGTGGTATTGCTGGATGACGAAACCCAGGCCATCGCCCATGAAATTGTGCGTCACGGTCTGTTTGACAAGGTGCATATCGGCCTCGACTTCTTTGATGCATCCATTAACCGCATCGCTGCCTGGGTGATCGGTACGCGTAATGCCCGCAAGGCACTGCTACGCGCGTTGCTGGAACCGGTGGAATTGCTGCGCCGTCTGGAAAACGCCGGCGATTACACCGCCCGGCTGGCAATGCTGGAAGAGCAGAAATCGCTGCCGTGGCAGGCGGTCTGGGAAATGTATTGTCTGCGCCATGAAGTACCCGCCGATGCCGGTTGGCTTGGCGAAGTTCGTCAGTACGAAAAACAAATTCTCAATCAACGTTAAGGGCGCCGTATGCAACAACTTCTTTCTTCATGGTTTGTTCAGGGCATGGTGAAAGCCACCTCGGATATGTGGCTGAAAGGCTGGGACGAACGCAACGGCGGCAACGTCAGCCTGCGCCTGCTGGACGAGGAGGTGCAGCCGTTCGCGGCGGATTTTTATCCGCAGCCGCGCCGCGTCGAACTGAGCCAACCGGCGGTGGAACTGGCCAACTGCTGGTTCCTGGTGACCGGTTCCGGCAAGTTTTTCCGCAATGTGCAGCTCGATCCGGCCGACAGCCTGGTATTGCTGCGGATTAGCGAGGACGGCCACGCCTACAGCATTCACTGGGGGCTGACTAACGGTGGCGTGCCAACCTCGGAGCTGGCATCACATTTCCAGTCACACTGCGTACGTAAAACCCTGACCGAGGGACGCGATCGGGTGATTATGCATTGTCATGCCACCAACCTGATTGCCCTGAGTTACGTGCTGGAGCTGGACTCGGCAAGCTTCACCCGCATGTTGTGGGAAGGCAGCACCGAGTGTCTGGTGGTGTTCCCCGACGGTGTGGGTATTGTGCCCTGGAGGGTTCCGGGCACCGACGAGATGGGTGAGCACACCTCGCAGCAGATGTGTTCACACTCGCTGGTACTGTGGCCGTTCCACGGTATTTTTGCCAGCGGTCCATCATTGGACGACGCCTTCGGCCTGATCGACACCGCTGAAAAATCGGCGCAGGTACTGGTGAAGGTGTTGTCGATGCAGGGGATGAAGCAAACCATCAGTAAAACGCAGTTGATTGCGCTAGGCGAACGTTTTGAGGTGAAGCCCTGGGCGGCGGCGCTTAATGTGGTGCGTGAGCTATGATCCGCAAGGCCTTTGTGATGCAGGTAAACCCTGATGCGCATCAGGAGTATCAGCGTCGCCATGCGCCGATCTGGCCTGAGTTGGCGCAGACCCTAAAGCAACACGGCGCGCATCACTACAGTATCTTCCTTGATAGCGATCGCAGCCTGCTGTTTGCCGTGGTTGAGATTGAGTCGGAAGCACGCTGGCAGGCCGTCGCGGCGACCGAAGTATGCCAACGCTGGTGGCTGTCGATGCGTGAACTGATGCCCAGTCATGCCGATAACAGCCCTGTGAGTGAGGCGTTAACCGAAGTGTTTTATCTGGAGTAGCGAGCAGGCGGGGGTTACCCCGCCTGATTTCCGTTCAGGCACTGGCACCGTCAAACGGATGGATCTTCAATGAGTCCAGTGCCAGCTCCGGTACGCAACGCAGGTTAACGGCGCACATTGCCGCGCCATCCGGGCCTTTACCGTAGGCGAAGGCCTCGGTGCCGCAGGTTTGGCAAAACTGGTGCTGAATGATGTGTTTGTTAAAGGTATAACCGCGCAGTAAGTCTTCGCCGCTGTTCAGCACAAAGCTGTCGATCGGGAAGAACGCCAGCAACATGCCTTTACGGCGGCAGATTGAACAGTTGCAACTCAGGGCCTCATGGGGCAGATCGGCGTTCACCGTAAAGGTGACGGCGCCGCAGTGACAGCTTCCTTTAAAGGACATAATGGTTCACCTGCTGGAAAACTCAGATTGAGCAATTATAGTTCACTTATTCACCGGATTGATTTGGCTGAGGCATATATCAGCGTGGAGAGTGAGGATTCTGTGGTTCGACCCATTAGAAATACCTTTAAATTCTGTTAAGTTAGTCACTAGCGTAATCACAAGGAGAGAACGATGTTAGAGCAATACTACCCGGCCACGATGAGCTCCAAACCGATCACGGATGAGCAGCATAAAAGATTGGTGGCGGTGCAAGCGGCGCTGGAACTGATCAAGGCCACGCTGTCCGATACCAACGACGGTAACGGCGTGGATTTTCAGCTGAAAGCCGCTGAAAAACACATTGGCCCGATGGCCGACGCCATTCAAGAAGCGTTGAAATAATTCCCGCTACCGTTAATCAACCGCCCCAGGGCGGTTTTTTGTGCCGTTTCGCTGGCGAACCACGCCGAGCAACCCACCGCATGATTGCTGTGATTTTTTCATTAGCGTATTGCCTTTTTTCCGACTAGTGCTGTTTTCAGCCCCAACCTACTATGCAGATCCGGTTAATTACCAGGTTTCCTGTCATGTTCCAGAACACCGTATCATCATCAACTTCACCGCTGCGCTTTGGTGGGATTACGCTGCTGGTCAGCTTCGTCTTGTTCTTTGCGACTGTCGCGCCGACCCAGGGCGCGCAGGTTATCACCTTTGTCCCCGATGTCGCTGGGGGGTATCCCGAGAGCATTGCCTGGAATGAACGCGCCGGGGCGTTTCTGGTTTCGTCGCTGCGCGGCGGGCAGATTGGCCTGGTTTATGAGGATGGGCGCTACAAGCGTTTCGCCGCCGGTCGTTCACAAATCACGACTTCCGGTATTGTCGTTGACGCCGTGCGCAACCGCGTGCTGGTCTGCAACGAAGATGTAGGCATTGCGCTCAAATCTTCACCCGGTACGCGCAATCGCGTCGCGCAGGTGCTTGAGTTTGATCTCGACACCGGTGCACTGCAGCATGTATATGATTTCTCGCCGTTGAGCAAAGGACCGACGCTCGCCAACGATCTGGCCATCGACGCGCAAGGCAATGTCTACGTTACCGATAGTTTTCAACCGCAGATTTATAAAATCGACCAGACAACCAAGGCGGTTTCGATACTGGTGCGTTCCGAACGCCTGATGCCGGTTGCGACCACTGCGGCGTCGGGGGCTAAACCCTATCTCAACGGCATTGTTTACCACCCGGACGGCTATCTGATCGCCGGGGACTATTCCCGTGGTCTGTTGTGGAAGGTGGCGCTGGATGGAACGCACGCGCTAAGCGAAATCAAGCTGCCACAGCGTCTGAAAGGGCCCGACGGATTACGTCTCAAAAGCCCTGACACCCTGGTGGTGGTACAGTCTTTCCCTGGTGCCGGGCGGGGCATGTCGGGGGATGTGACGCTGCTTTCTTCATCCGACGGCTGGGCTAGCGCCCGCATTACCGCGGTTGCCACGCCGCCGGGATTGGATGGACCCACTGCGGCGGCCGTCAAGGATGGCGAGGTTTGGGTCGTCAATTCACGTTATCCTCGTCTCTTTGCCGATACGGCCAATGCCGATCGCACGCGCGAGTTTAGCCTCGTCAAGGTGGCGTTTAGCGATGGTCAGAACGCCGCCGGGTCGCCATGAAGGGCCGTAGCGCCCACCGACGGGGCGTGGATTTTCAGCTGAAAGCCGCTGAAAAACACCTTGGCCCGATGGCCGACGCCATCCAGAAAGCGCTGAAATAATTCCCGCTACCGATAATCAACCGCCCCAGGGCGGTTTTTTTTATGCCATTCAACCGGACAAATTAGGATTTTTTGTCTAGTGACAGAGGGAGAAAGTTGGCAAAATTCACCCCAGGATTATTTTAGGGAACAGGCGGAGGAGAGCGTTAATGAAGGATGTGCATATTGCCCTGTCGGGCGGCTGCGTGCGGTTGGCTTACCCGGGAGAGAACGTACTGGATTTCACCGATAATCTGTCATTTGGGCCGCTGTACGCGCTGGATGACGATCGGGGTCTGCAGGCCCGTGCCCGCTGGTTTCAAGATTTGCATCACTCTATTCACGCCCCCGAATGGGACTCTTCCTCCCAGCGCCTGACGGCGATGGAAAACTTGAGAACACAGTTGTCCGCCGTCAGCGGGCAGATGACGCTGTGGATTAGCGATAATCCCGATGAGCAATTGATGTTGCGCGCGTTGTTGCCTTTGCTGGGGGAGAGTTCAGTGTTTATCGTCAACGTCACTGAACTTGCCGGAAGCGAAGCCACTGGCAGTTGTCCGATTGAAACGCTCGAATCCTTGTGGGTTCGTCGGTCTGAGCTGACGGCAGAAGACAAAGCTGCTCTCATTGCCGACTGGCACCGTCTGCTGAAGGAGAACGCCCCGGTGCGGATCTTTACGCAATGTGAGGTGCAGGGGAAAACGCTGGATTTCCATGACCCACTGTTGCTGCAACATTGCCCGAGCGACTTTACCCAGGGTTCCCGGGTGGTGGGTAACGCGATGGTGAATTCGCCCTACGGGGTAGGCGACACCTTTCTGAATTTTCGGCTGTACGCGTTGATTGAACAGGGCGTATTGCAGGCGCAGACTGGCGGTGTGAACATGAACCGACTTCAGGTGCGACAGGCTTAACCGCGCTCACCCGGCGTTGTGTTTTTTTGTGCTGTGAGCCGGAAAAAACCGGCCAAAGCATTTTTCTCCGGCCTGCAGTTCTGCTTATAATGCGCCACTGACTGTACAAATAAACAGGTGTGTCGCGATGACGCTGGCGTTGAAGGGTGAAAAGATTGCTCGTAACCGGTTTACCGGCGAGAAAATTGAAAACGGCAGTTTTATCAACTGCGATTTTTCGGGCACTGACCTGACCGGTACCGAATTTATCGACTGTCAGTTTTACGATCGCGAAAGCCAGCAGGGGGGAAATTTCAGCCGTGCCTTGCTGAAGGATGCCAGTTTCAAAAACTGTGACCTGTCGATGGCGGACTTTAGAAACGCCAGTGCACTAGGTATCGAAATCCGCGAGTGCCGGGCGCAGGGGGCGGATTTTCGCGGCACCAGCTTTATGAATATGATCACGCCGCGCACCTGGTTTTGCAGCGCTTACATCACCAAAAGTAACCTGAGCTACGCCAACTTTTCAAAAGTGGTGCTGGAGAAGTGTGAGCTGTGGGAAAATCGCTGGAACAGCGCGCAGATCCTCGGCGCGACTTTTAGCGGCTCCGATCTGTCCGGTGGCGAATTCTCTTCATTTGACTGGCGTGCCGCCAACTTTACCCAATGTGACCTGACCAACTCGGAACTGGGGGAGCTGGACCTGCGCAGTACCGATCTGCAGGGCGTGAAACTGGACAGCTACCAGGTGTTTCAAATGATGGAACGGCTGGGAATTGCGGTTATCGGCTAAGCTTTTTGGGCCGTTTGGCTCCCTTGAACCTGGCTTAATAGCTGGCGGCTGGTAGAGATTTAATCACTTCATCGATGTTGACCGGGATTTTCCGGGTTGTTACCGGAATAGTGAAGCCAGGTTGCTGAGAAAAATGACGGGCATCACTATTAACTGGCGCCACAAAAATCGCCAGGTTATCGTTCGCCTGCATAATACCCTCAGGTTCCAATAGCGCAAATAAGGGGACCGAGTGGGTACTACGAAACGAACACGCGGAAAGCCAAAAACCGCTATTACGGGTATATTGGCACTTGGTTTTTTCGCCTGAAATCTTGGAAATTTGCTTTTCAAGTAGTGTGTTAGCATTGGTCACATAGCTTGGCGGAGTTGGCTGACATCCTGCCAGGCTGGTGATTAGGGCCGCCACGGCCATTACTCTATTAAATGTCATAACTATCCTGTCACAATCACGCAAGTTACTATCTGGTGGTTCACAATTATGATGCTAGCAACGTGGGGGCGTCGGTGTCGAGAACTTATTGAGTTGTAAGTTTATTGTTAAGGTGTTATTACAGTAAATAGTAATGACCTTAGACCCTATGTTTTACTAACACATGACTTGGCGTTGTAATAAACCTAAATCAAGATGCAAATGTCGTCACCAGATTAGAGAAATGAGCAAGATGCCCTGGGGTTTTACTGGTCAGGTCATGATAAAGGGGAAAACAGCCCGTTCTGATGAGATTGTGTTATTCAAATTTAAATATTCCTTGCTTAAATAATTCCCTCGTGTATAAATAACGCCATCGGTTTGTAGTACAGACCTTATGAAAGCAGTTTTAGTAAAGCAGTTCTCAGTATTAGTGATATCCCATAGATACCTCTTCTTCCGCGAATTTCCTTCTCTAGTGCCCAAGTAAGTTTCCAATAAAAACAGACCTCAATCGCCTTATGGCGTCTCAAAAATATAAAGGAAATATCTATGTCTACTAAAATGACTGGTTTGGTAAAATGGTTTGATGCAGGTAAAGGTTTTGGCTTTATCTCTCCGGCAGACGGCAGCAAAGACGTGTTCGTGCACTTTTCTGCTATCCAGAGCAATGATTTCAAAACGCTTGATGAAGGTCAGCGCGTTGAATTCACTATCGAAAACGGTCAGAAGGGTCCTTCTGCCGGTAACGTAGTAGTTTTATAATTTATAGGTAGTGTTTTATTTCTTACGATAGCGAAGAAGGTGTAAACCGGAGCAGATAAGAAATAAAAGAATTACCTGAATAAACTCCGGGATTACCCGGAGTTTATCTAAAATATTTATATTCAGAATATTCCAATAGCAATGGTTATTGGCAACAGCAAAAAAGATTGGCGTCGTAATAATAATATCGACAGTGATTCAGTCTATTTTTCTGTTGTGAAAAAGTTGTGCTTAGGCTGCGTAAGGTTGGAGTGTTGGACGGACGCTTACGCCATAACATGACAGTCGGGAAAGTGACCGACAAACATTGATGACCCTGGCCTGTGCCGGGGTTTTTTTATGCCTGCCGTTCAACAGACTCAAGGTAAAACCGGCCTGTTGAACGGTGGTCGTTATCAGCGTTGGGAATCCAGCACCTCATTGTTTTTCACGACGTCTTGCGCTTTTACATAGCTTTCAATCAGTAACTGATACGCCGGGAAGATTTTGGTATAGACCTCGGCCCATTGTTGCGCATCTTCGCGATTCCAGCTGCCCTGAAGTTCAGAGGCTACGCCGGCGGTATCGATCGGTACTACGCCAGCCTGCACTACACGGGCCAGAGTAATTTCCTGCGCCATTTTTGAATAGGTGCCTGAGGCATCGATGACGGCAAAGACCTTATAGCCCTCTGCGACGGCACTGATTGACGGAAAAGCCATGCAGACGCTGGTAATGGTACCGGCGATAATCAAAGTTTTACGTCTGGTCGCCCTGACCGCGGCGACGAAATCCGGGTTATCCCAGGCATTGATTTCCCCTTTACGGGCAACATACTGTGCGTGCGGCGCATTCTGATGGATCTCTGGGATCAGCGGACCGTTTGGGCCTTGTGGCACTGAGGCCGTAGTAATCACCGGCAATTTGCTTAGGGTGGCGATACTGGCCAGTGCGGCAGCGCGGGCACGCAGTTCGGTCATTGGCATATCAGCGACGGTTTGAAACAGGCCGCTCTGGTGGTCGATCAACAGCATGACGGCGTCATTAGCATCAATAACAGGACGCTGACCATTGAAGTTTGCGGGAGTGCTCATCTTTGAATTCCTCTGTCATCGCTAGGTGTGGATACTCATTAAGGCTTAAGAACCAGGGTTGGGCCTCAGTTCTAAGCTTTAGTGTAGGGAGAAGGGGGATTTCCGCTAGAGGGGAAAGTCAGGATGCATCGTTCCATCAGCAGAACGATGGTGCAGGCAGGCGATGATTTCATTGCTGAACTAAACTTAAGTTGCAAAAGAAACCTGCGAACAGCCTCTGGCAGGGAGCGCCATCTTGTTTACTGGCTCGATGCGGAGGGCAGTTATCATGACTTATCAACATATCCTGGTCGCAACCGATCTCGGCGAAGATGCCGAGTTCTTGCTGGGCAAAGGCGCCAAACTGGCTGGAGCGCTGAATGCCAGATTATCCCTGATCTATATCGATATTCATCATACTGGCTATTACGCCGAACTGGGCGTAGGCGAATACAACTACACGGATCGCACCTTTTCCGAACGCGTGAAAAATATGCTCAATGCGATTAAAGACCAATCGTCTTACCCGGTTGAAGAGGTGATTATCGGGCGTGGCGACCTGGTGGAGGAGTTAAATCGGGCGGCAAAAGACAAGGGTTGCGACCTGATCCTCTTCGGTCATCATCACGATATCTGGAGCCGGTGGATATCGTCGGCACGGCAGGCGATCAACAACCTGCAAGTCGATCTGCTGGTGGTGCCGATTGAGAAAAAATAAGCCTGCCCGTGGCCGCCATCCCTCAGCGGCCCGGGTTTTGATTACCACTGCTTACCGGTAAACGGTGATATAGGGCCGTGACTGAACTTATTGATGGCTGATAGTGCGGCCTATAAATAGTCACGCCAGAGAATTTTATCAATTTCATCAAATGGTTGGCTTAATTCTGATATTGATTGTTCTGACGCATTGAATTTGCAGTGAATACCTCTTTTTGATTAGAAAACCGCACATTTTGACTGTCCCTCTCCGCCCATGAGTTTTATCCTCGATTCAATCAGGATTTGTATGACTTATAAAAATACATTCACATGGAGGAGTTCTTATGCGTTTCGACAATAAAGTGGTCATCATCACCGGCGCAGGCAACGGGATGGGGGAAGCGGCAGCGCGCCGGTTTTCCGCTGAAGGCGCTACCGTGGTACTGGCTGACTGGGCGAAAGAGGCGGTAGACAAAGTGGCGGCCTCGCTGCCGAAAGGCAAGGCGCTGGCGGTGCATATCGACGTTTCTGACCACGTCGCGGTTGAAAAAATGATGAACGAAGTGGCGGAAAAATTGGGCCGCATCGACGTGCTGCTGAACAATGCCGGCGTGCACGTGGCAGGCAGCGTGCTGGAAACCAGCGTGGCTGACTGGCGTCGCATCGCCGGGGTAGACATCGACGGCGTGATCTTCTGTTCCAAATTCGCCATGCCTTATCTGCTGAAAACCAAAGGCTGCATCGTTAACACCGCTTCGGTCTCTGGCCTGGGTGGCGACTGGGGTGCGGCCTATTACTGTGCGGCGAAAGGGGCGGTGGTTAACCTGACGCGCGCCATGGCGCTGGATCACGGCGGTGACGGCGTGCGGGTGAACTCGGTGTGCCCGAGCCTGGTAAAAACCAATATGACCAACGGCTGGCCGCAGGAAATTCGCGATAAGTTCAACGAACGCATTGCGCTGGGGCGTGCGGCAGAGCCGGAAGAAGTGGCGGCGGTGATGGCGTTCCTGGCCAGTGACGACGCCAGCTTTATCAACGGTGCCAACATTCCGGTGGATGGTGGGGCGACCGCCTCAGACGGCCAACCGAAGATTGTTTAAGCATTAATCCTCAGGCCCGGCGGAGCTAAACGCCGGGCCTGCATGCTTTACACCCCAATCCGATCGCGCAGTTGGTAGTAGGCCGCGCCAATTGCGGTAAACGGAATTTGCAGGTTGCGGCCGCCGAAGAACGGCAGGTGCGGCAGCTTGGCAAAGGCATCGAATCTTTCCGCATCGCCTCGCATTAATTCAGCAATCAGCTTGCCTGCCAGATGGGTACAGGTCACGCCGTGGCCGCTGTAGCCCTGCATGTAATAGACGTTATTTTCCAGGCGACCGAACTGCGGCATGCGCGACAGCGTCAGCAGGAAATTGCCGGTCCAGCGGTAATCGATACTCACGCCTTTCAACTGCGGGAAGGTTTTCAGCAGTTTAGGGCGGATCAGGTTATCAATATCGTCCGGATCGCGCGCACCATACACCACGCCGCCGCCGTACAGCAGGCGGTTATCACCGGTGATACGGTAATAATCCAGCAAATAGTTACAGTCTTCGACACAGTAATTCTGCGGGATCAGCGACTGCGCCACTTCCGGTGCCAGCGGTTCGGTGGCCACCACCTGAGTGCCGCACGGCATGCTGCGCTTGGCCAGTCTCGGCTCCAGCTTATCACCCAGATAGGCGTTACCGGCCACGATCACATAGCGCGCCTTCACCTGGCCGCTGGCCGTGCTGACGATGGCCGGTTCACCGTGACGGATGTTAGTGACGGCCGACTGTTCGAAGATGCGCCCGCCCTGCAAGCGGATAGCTTCGGCTTCACCGAGCGCCAGATTCAAAGGATGAATATGCCCACCGCTGTGATCCAGCAGCGCACCGACGTAGCGCTCACTGTTGACCTCCTGACGGATGCGCTCAGCATCCAGCAGTTCAAGCTGGGTATTGCCGTAACGCTCCCAGTGCTGTTTTTGTTCGATCAGCGCGTGATATTGCCGGTTGTTCAGTGCGGCGAAGATACCGCCGGGGCGATAGTCACATTCGATGGCGTACCTTTGGATACGGCTGCGAATGATCTCTGCGCCTTCAAACATCATGCCACCGAGTATACGGGCGCTTTCCGCACCGTAGCGCTGTTCAATCACGTCGATGTCGCGGCTGTAGGAATTCACCAGTTGGCCGCCGTTGCGGCCGCTGGCGCCAAAGCCGATGCGTGCGGACTCCAGCACCACCACGTTATAACCGGCTTCCACCAGGAACAGCGCCGAAGACAGGCCGGTGTAGCCGCCGCCGACGATGCAGACGTCGCATTCGATAGAGTCATTCAACTGCGGGTAGGGCGCGTGGCTGTTGGCCGAGGCCGCATAATAGCTTTTTACGTGTTCAGTCATGATATCTGCCCTTATTCCAGCGAAATCCAGGTGGTTTTCAGTTCGGTGAATTTTTCCAGCGCGTGCAGCGATTTGTCGCGACCGTTGCCGCTTTGCTTGTAACCGCCGAACGGGACCGTCATATCCCCATCGTTGTAGTTATTGACGAACACCGTGCCGGCTTTTAACTGGCGAGCTAGCCGGTGAGCACGCGACAGGTCGCGGGTCCAGATGGCGGCACCCAATCCGTAGTCGCTGTCGTTGGCCAACTGCATGGCCTGTTGTTCGCCGCTAAAACTGGTGACTGCCAGCACCGGGCCAAAAATTTCATCACGCGCCACGCTCATGGCGTTATCTACCTGGGTCAGAATGGTTGGGCCCAGGTAGCCGACATGGCCGTTCTGTGGATGCTCGCGGCCGTCCAGGAACAGCGCGGCACCCTGGCTCAGCCCCTGCTCGATATAGTCAGCCACTTTCTCGCAGTGGCCCTGGTCGATCAGCGTGCCCATCACCGTCGTCGGATCGAGCGGATCTCCCGGCGTGAAGGCTGCCGCATGCCGCCGCAATGCCTGCAAAAACTCTTGCTGAATACTCTCTTCCACCAACAGTCGGGTACCGGCGATGCACACCTGTCCCTGGTTATAGAAAATGCCAGCGGCGGCGCTCTGGGCGGCCTTGTCCAGATCCGGGCAGTCGGCAAAGATAATATTGGCGCTCTTGCCGCCGGCCTCCAGCCACACCCGTTTCATATTGGATTGACCGGCGTAGATCATCAGTTGCTTGGCGACTTGGGTGGATCCGGTAAAGGTCAGGGCGTCGACATCGTTGTGCAGCGCCAGCGCCTTACCGGCATCGTGACCGTAGCCGGGGACAATATTCAGCACGCCGTCCGGCAGCCCGGCCAGTTGTGCCAGCTTGCCCAGATAGATTGCGGTTAACGGGGATTTTTCAGAGGGTTTCAGGATCACGCTGTTACCGGTGGCCAGCGCCGGGCCGAGTTTCCAGCAGGCCAATAACAGTGGGAAGTTCCAGGGTACGATGGCACCGACCACACCGATAGGTTCGCGTTCGATCAACGCCAGCGCATCGCCGCCGGTGGGGGCGATTTCACCATAAACCTTATCGACCGCTTCGGCATACCAGCGCAGGCAGCGGATCGCGCCGGGCACATCGTCGCGCAGGCTATGGCGGATCGGCTTGCCGGTATCCAGCGTTTCCAGCAGCGCCAGCTCTTCATGGTGTTGTTCCATCAATTCTGCCAACTTCAGCAAAGTGGCCTTGCGCTGCGCCGGGGCCGCTCTGGACCAGTCGCCGCGCTCAAACACCTCACGCGCTGCACTGACCGCCAAATCAATATCGACGCTGCTGCCCCGGGCCACCTGGGTCAACTCACGTTGCCCGGCAGGATCCTCCACGGCAAAGGTTTGGCCTTCAGCGGCCTGCTGATAGCGGCCATTGATAAACAGTCGGTTCTCAATTTTCAGGGCTTGCGCCCGGTGTTGCCAATACTGCAGATGGTGGAAGTCCATACCTTGCTCCGTTGATCAGAATGTCGTCGGCGTATGGGCGCTGATAATCCGGCAAATCCGCGCCGACGTGTTGCTGAAACTGTGGGGAATGCCGGTGTTGATGGCGTAGCTTTGGCCGGCCAGCAGGTGATAAGCCTGCCCGTTGACCTGCAGTACCACTTCGCCTTCCAGCAGGGTGCCGATCTCTTCCCCCTGATGCTTGATACGTTCGCCGGTGGTGGTACCCGGTTCATAGGTTTCGATCATCATCGCCAGAGTGCGATTGGGGTCGCCGTTGTGGATCAACTTCATCGATACCCCCTGGCTGCCAATCTCGATCAGATCCTGGCTGTCGATAACAATCTGCGGTTCATCCGGGATTTCCGGTTCGGCGAAGAACGCCGACAGTGACAGCCCGTACACCGTCAGCAGCTTTTGCAAGGTACTGATGGCCGGACTGACCTTGTCCTGTTCGATGGTGCTGATGGCGCTGTGGGTTAATCCAGACAGTTCGGCCGCTCGGCGCTGCGACAATCCCAACTGCTGGCGGATTTGTGACAGACGTTTTCCCGGTGCCAAGCTGACATCGCTCATGGGCGTTTTTCCTTTTGATAGTTCCGGCAGGCGCTAATGAACCCCTCAAACAACAGGCGCGACAGGGCGTACTCTTCACTGTTCCATTCCGGGTGCCATTGCACACCCAGCGCAAAGGGCTGGTCGCGCAGACTGATGGCTTCCACCAATCCGTCGGCAGCGTGAGCCTCGATGCGTACGTCGGGGCCGAGGTTTTTTGCTCCCTGGCCATGCAGTGAGTTGACCCAGAATCGGTTGCAATCCGGTATCAGTTGCGAGAGTAAGCCGCCTTCCTGAACGATGACCTCGTGGGCGGGGGCGTATTGTTGTTCCAGCGGCAGGTCGTGATCTTCACGGTGTTCGAGCAGTTCGGGCAGTTCAAACAGCCGACGGTGAAGGGTGCCCTGGCTGGCGACCACCATTTCCTGCATACCGCGGCAAATGGCGAAAAGGGGAATGCGCCTGTCGAGCGTGTGGCGGATCAGCGCCAGGCTCAATTCATCTCGCCCAGGATCGGCGTCAGGCTCATCGCCGTTTTCACCATAAAGGTGCGGCTGCACATTACTGGGGCTGCCCGGCAGCAGAATACCGTCGAGGTGCTCCAGCAATTCTTCCAGCAGTTTGGGTTCCGCCAGCGCGTGTGGCAGGGCGATTGGCAACCCTCCCGCGGCCACGACGGCATTTAGGTACTTTTCTTGCAAGGTCTGAGTGAGATGCCCGTTTAACCTATACCTGCACATCACTACGCCGACCACTGGTCTGTTAAATATATTGCCCATGCTGTCCCCTTGGTATGTTCGAAATTATGAACGATAAGCTTCTCCACTGCCGTTTTCGTTCAATATTTTATAAATCTAGCAGTCAAATGGGCAATATTCAAACTCAAAGTAACACTTGCAAAACAATTTTGTTGCATCTATGTTTCATTGGTGGACATTATATTGAGCAAGATGGTCAAAAAACATCGACGGCAATAAGTGTGAGAACCACAGACAAAAACATACATGGCGGGTGAATCATGCAGACCAACATAGTAGAAGTGGAAAACTTTGTTCAGCACCACGAAGAAAAGCGAAGTAGCGCGTTCCAACGTGAAGTGAAGAAGTACCTGGAGTGTTATCCATTAACTCAGCACGTTGACGTTCTGCTGACCGATCTTAACGGCAGCTTCCGTGGCAAGCGCATTCCGGTGGGCGGGCTGAGCAAGCTGGAGAAGGGCTGTTACTTCCCGGCGTCGGTGTTTGCGATGGATATTCTCGGGAATGTGGTTGAAGAGGCCGGGCTGGGCCAGGAACTGGGTGAGCCGGATCATATTTGTGTACCGGTCTTGGGCACCCTGACACCGTCGGCGGCGGATCCGCAATATATCGGCCAGGTGCTGCTCACCATGCTGGATGAAGATGGTACTCCCTTTGACGTTGAACCGCGCAATGTGCTGAACCGAGTTTGGCAGCGTTTGCGTCAGCGCGGGCTATCCCCCGTAGTAGCGGTAGAGTTGGAGTTCTATCTCATCGATCGCCAACGCGATTCGGAAGGCTATTTGCAGCCGCCGTGCTCGCCGGGCACCCAGGAGCGTAACACCCAGAGTCAGGTGTACTCCGTCGATAACCTTAACCACTTTGCCGACGTGCTGAGTGAAATTGACGAACTGGCACGCATGCAGGGCCTGCCGGCAGACGGGGCGGTGGCCGAAGCCTCGCCTGGCCAGTTTGAAGTCAACCTGCACCATACCGATAACGTTCTACAAGCCTGCGACCACGCATTGGCATTAAAACGGCTGATCCGCATGGTGGCGGAAAACCACAACATGCAGGCCACCTTTATGGCCAAGCCCTACGAGGAACACGCTGGCAGTGGCATGCACGTGCATATCAGCATGCTGGACAGGCAGGGTAACAACGTCCTTGCCGACGATGACGGCGAAGACTCCGTACTGCTGAAACAGGCGTTGGCCGGGATGATTGCCCTGATGCCTTCTTCTATTGCGCTGCTGGCACCGAACGTCAATGCTTACCGCCGCTTCCAGCCGGGCATGTACGTGCCGACTCAGGCGTCCTGGGGCCATAACAACCGTACCGTGGCGCTGCGTATTCCCTGTGGCGATCGCGACAGCCATCGCGTGGAGTATCGCGTGGCCGGGGCCGATGCCAACCCTTACCTGGTGATGGCGACCATTCTGGCCGGCATCGTCTACGGTCTGGAAACCACGCTGCCGCTGCAAGAACCGGTCACCGGCAACGGGCTGGAGCAGGAAGGGTTGCCGTTCCCGATCCGTCAGAGCGATGCGCTGTATGAGTTTGAGCATCAGCCGGTGCTGAATGCGCTGTTGGGGGAAAGGTTCAGCCATGTTTACCTGGCCTGTAAAACGGATGAGCTGGTGCAATTTGAGCGCCTGATCACCGAAACCGAAATCGAGTGGATGCTGAAAAACGCCTAAACCCGCTCGAACTCATGATACCGCGCGCGTCTGGCGCATTCCGCCGGCTATCCTGTGGCCTGCGAAGCTACGCGCAGCGGTAAAGCATTTCTTCCACTTTGGCGTACAGGACGTCGGCGAGGAAAGAACCATGACAGCCTTAACTGTTTCTTCAGTTTGCGCGGGCATTAGCCCGTGCCGCAGTGAATACGGGCCATCCGTTGGCCGAGATTTTTTGTCTTTATCTTCGACTTCCCGCCGCCTGAGCAGCAGTATCCCCGCGGCCTCTCTGAATGACGTTAAACGGTTACCAGCAGAGGACAAAGAGGGGAAGAGTCATGACGATTAATGCAATTGACGGTAATCAAGCGGCCAAGCCGCAACTGCGTAAAACCCTGAAACTGTGGCAAGTGGTGATGATGGGCCTGGCCTATCTGACACCGATGACGGTGTTCGACACCTTCGGTATTGTTTCCGGCCTGACTGACGGCCACGTACCGGCTTCCTATCTGCTGGCGCTGGCCGGCGTGCTGTTTACCGCCATCAGCTACGGTAAGCTGGTGCGCCAGTTCCCGACCGCTGGTTCTGCCTACACCTATGCACAAAAGGCGATTAATCCGCACGTTGGTTTTTTGGTGGGGTGGTCGTCGCTGCTCGACTACCTGTTCCTGCCGATGATCAATACCCTGTTGGCGAAAATCTATCTGACCGCGCTGTTCCCTGAAGTCCCGCCGTGGGTCTGGGTGGTGGGTTTTGTGATTATCATTACCGCCATCAACCTGAAAAGCGTCAATCTGGTGGCCAACTTCAATACCCTGTTCGTGCTGGCCCAGGTCGCGATCATCGTGGTGTTTATCTTCCTGGTGGTGCGCGGTCTGCACAGTGGGGAAGGCATCGGGACGGTGTGGAGCTTGCAACCGTTCGTCAGTGAAAATGCGCATTTGCTGCCGATTATCACCGGTGCCACCATTTTGTGTTTCTCGTTCCTCGGCTTTGACGCCGTTACCACGCTGTGTGAAGAAACGCCCGATGCCGCCAGGGTGATCCCGCGGGCCATCTTCCTGACGGCGCTGTATGGTGGGGTGATCTTCATCAGCGTATCGTTCTTTATCCAACTGTTTTTCCCTACTATCCAACGTTTCCATCAGCCGGATGCGGCACTGCCGGAAATCGCGCTGTACGTGGGCGGCAAGCTGTTCCAGTCGATTTTCCTGTGCGTCACCTTTATCAACACCCTGGCGTCGGGCTTGGCGTCACATGCCAGCGTTTCACGGCTGTTGTATGTGATGGGGCGCGATAACGTGTTCCCGGAAAAATATTTCGGCTATATCCACCCGAAATGGCGCACGCCATCACTGAACGTACTGCTGGTGGGGCTGGTGGCATTGTCTGCGCTGTCTTTCGATCTGGTTACCGCCACGGCGTTGATCAACTTTGGTGCACTGGTGGCTTTCACCTTCGTCAACCTGTCGGTGATCAGCCATTTCTATATTCGCGAGGGGCGTAACAAAAGCTGGAAAGACCGCTTTAACTATCTGTTCCTGCCGCTGGTGGGGGCGCTGACGGTCGGCGTGCTCTGGCTAAACCTGGAAAAAAGTTCGCTGACCATGGGGTTGATCTGGGCGGCACTGGGCTTTGGTTACCTGGCGTATCTCACCCGGCGCTTCCGTCAGCCGCCGCCGCAGCTGGAACGACAGCCACAGCAATAACTGAGTCAGGCGGGGTTTCCCGCCTTTCTTTTTTGTCCGTCGGACAGTAGAGTGAAAATACTGATAAAAAATAACCGATTGGATCATCTTTATGTCTTCACTCCCCGTTTCGTATAAAGCCACCTTGCTCGGTCTGTTGGCGATCCTGCTGTGGAGCAGCGTGGTCGGCCTGATCCGCAGCGTCAGCGAAGGGTTGGGGCCCATCGGCGGGGCGGCGATGATCTACAGCGTCAGCGCGGTTTTTTTGCTGCTGGCACTGCGCCTGCCAAACCTTCGACAGTTTCCGCGTGCTTATCTGATCCTCGGCAGCCTGCTGTTTGTCAGCTATGAAATCTGCCTGTCGCTGTCGCTGGGTTACGCCAATACTCGTCTGCAGGCGATTGAAGTGGGGATGATCAACTATCTCTGGCCCTGTTTTACCGTGCTGATGGCGCTGGCTTTCAACAGCCAAAAGGCCAAATGGTGGCTGCTGCCCGGACTGCTGCTGTCGTTGTTCGGCATTGGCTGGATCATGAGCGGCGGGGGGGGTTGGTCACCGGCGCAAATGCTGGCGAACGTGCACAGTAATCCGCTGAGTTATTCGCTGGCTTTCGCCGGGGCGGTGATTTGGGCCGTGTATTGCAATCTGACCAAGAAAATTGCCCAGGGCCATAACGGCGTGGTGCTGTTTATTACGCTGACCGCCGTCGCGCTGTGGATCAAATATGCCTTCAGCAGCGAAAGCGGCATGCAGTTCACTCTGCCGGTGACCCTGACGTTGCTGTGTGCCGGCATGGCGATGGGGGCGGGGTATGCGGCTTGGAACGTGGGTATTCTGCACGGCAATATGACGCTGCTGGCGACGGTATCTTACTTTACCCCGGTGTTATCGGCGGTGTTTGCCGCACTGGTGCTGGATACCGCATTGAACGCCAGTTTCTGGCAGGGCGTGGTGATGGTGACCCTGGGATCGTTAATCTGTTGGCGGGCAACCCGAGGAAACTAACGGAAATTATCCGCCGGTTGCTCAATGTTGAACTAGAATCTAACTAGCGATCTTGCATGAAGGAACATAAAAATGAGAGACGATATCCAATTCATTCAGCAACCTGTGATTGATGATGCAAGTTATATGCGCGGTGATACCGTGCGTCTGACCACCGCCAATCTGCGCCATGAATACCAGCTTGATGTCAGCATTCTGCGCCGGGTAGACAAGCTGATTTATGGTTCGGTGATCGCCGCTGCACCCAAGGTGGATATTCCACCCAAAGAGTGGGAGATCGAACCGGGTCAAGAAGTGGTCTTCCGTAAGGAAAATATCGCCAAAGCGATCCCCTCGATTAGCTGAGTCTTAACCCGGGTTTTCGATCCTCCGTTTCCCTCAGTCACATTTCCAACAAATGCCGGTGCTAAAAACACCGGCATTTTCATTTCTGCGACAGACCTGGTTACTTTTTTGCATTGCACACAATTGGCACAAAAACTGCTTTAAAAATCACCGGGCATGACAAAAATCACAGCGATCGTGAATTTGCATGAAACATAATTTGACAAATGTGAACGCAATCGATTACCTATTCGCAAAATGCATAACTGGATCACAGATTCTTACACCCAGTGATTTCTATAATGCGCGCGTCGCCCGAGAAGTTTGTAAGCGGAGGCAACGCCAGGTGTCGTCAGACTCATTGTCATCTTTTCTAACGGGCAGGAAATGGCCCTTTAAGCATGTGGTAATAAAATGAAAAAAATAGCTCTCGCAGCAGGTATCCTGCTCGCAGCGTCTTACAGTGCATCTTCAATGGCTGATAGCAAAGACAGCCAATACGTCTCGGATTGGTGGCACCAGAGCGTTAACGTGGTGGGCAGCTACCACACCCGTTTCGGACCTCAGTTGAACAACGATGTTTATCTGGAATACGAAGCCTTCGCCAAAAAAGATTGGTTTGATTTCTATGGTTATGTCGATGTGCCTAAATTCTTCGGCGTCGGCAACACCCCGGACCGCGGCATCTGGGACAAAGGCTCACCGATGTTTATGGAGATCGAACCTCGTTTCTCGATCGACAAACTGACCAACACCGATCTGAGCTTCGGTCCATTCAAAGAATGGTACTTCGCCAACAACTACATCTATGACCTGGGTCATAATGCCGACGGCCGCCAGAACACCTGGTACATGGGTCTGGGCACAGATATCGATACCGGCCTGCCAATGAGCCTGTCGATGAACATCTATGCCAAATACCAGTGGGAAAACTACCAGGCTGCCAATGAGAACAGCTGGGACGGTTACCGCTTCAAGGTGAAATACTTTGTACCACTGACCCAATTGTGGGGCGGCAATCTGAGCTACATCGGCTTTACCAACTTTGACTTTGGTTCCGATCTGGGCAAAGACAGCAACTGGACTGACGGCACCGGCAAACAGGTTCGCACCAGCAACTCGATCGCTTCCAGCCATATTCTGGCGCTGAACTACGATCACTGGCACTACTCCTTCGTGGCACGTTATTTCCATAACGGCGGCCAATGGCAGGATGGGGCAGATATCGGTACCCCACAGGGTCCAATTAAATCTACCGGCTGGGGCTACTACCTGGTGGCGGGTTATAACTTCTGATTTTCCGTGGTATCAGAAACAGAAAACCCCGCTTTGGCGGGGTTTTTTTTTCGTCATCACTGCGCTTGTTCGCCGGGTAAATGCCGCACCGGCATAAATAATCGTCCTTTGATTACGTGGCATTCATTATCAATCCAACTGATGATTTGTTCACGACTCACGCCTTCGGATTGCGCGTAGCGGTGAAGATCGCCATTAAAGTGCTGCGTGATG
>OOKD01000036.1_pt1 | contig 131259 bp, 119 predicted proteins | sample 1691731 | NCBI WGS metagenome assembly OOKD01 (sample SAMN05831947, study PRJEB22555) | human gut metagenome | isolation source: Skin biopsy | host: Homo sapiens
CGACGCCCAAGGCGGGCAGCGAGCCCTATGCCAAGACGGCGACCACCGATGCCGGCCAGACCGGCGCGGGCGAGCCGCATGGCGGGAACAAGGCCGAGAGCAAGCCCGGCGAGTCCGACGTCGTACCGACCAAGGGTGAGGGACAGAACCAGTGAGCGACTATGTCAGCGAACTGATGGGTGTCGAGGATGCGTCCGATCCGACGACGGGCGACGTCACCATCCAGAATTACACGATCAACTTCGGTCCGCAGCATCCCGCGGCGCACGGCGTTCTGCGCCTCGTCATGGAGCTGGACGGCGAGATCATCGAGCGCGTCGACCCGCACGTCGGTCTGCTGCATCGCGGCACCGAGAAGCTGATCGAATACAAGACCTATGCGCAGGCGATCCCCTATTTCGATCGCCTCGACTATTGCTCGCCGATGTGCATGGAGCACACGTTCGTGCTGGCGATCGAGAAGCTGCTCGACATCGAGGTGCCGCTGCGCGCGCAATATCTGCGCGTGTTCTTCGCCGAGCTGACGCGCATCTCGAACCACATGCTCAACCTCGGCAGCCACGTGATGGACGTCGGCGCGATGACGCCGAACCTGTGGCTGTTCGAGATCCGCGAGGATTGCTACAACTTCCTCGAGCGCGCGTCCGGCGCGCGCATGCACCACAATTACATGCGCCCGGGCGGCGTCCACCAGGACGTGCCGCTCAAGCTGCTGACCGACATCGCCGACTGGCTCGACACGCGCCTGCCGCGCCTGTTCGAGGACGCGATCAGCCTGGTCGCCGACAACCGCATCTTCAAGCAGCGCAACGTCGACATCGCGACGGTGAGCCGCGAGGATGCGATCGCCTGGGGCTTCTCCGGCCCGATGATCCGGGCGGCGGGTATCCCGTGGGACCTGCGCAAGTCGCAGCCCTACGACGTCTACGACCGGATGGAGTTCGACATCCCCGTCGGCACGCGCGGCGACTGCTACGACCGGTTCATGGTGCGCGTCGAGGAGGTCCGCCAGTCGGCGCGGATCATGAAGCAGTGCCTGCGCGACATGCCGGAGGGGCCGATCGCCTCGACCGACCGCAAGGTGGTGCCGCCCAAGCGCGCCGAGATGAAGCGCTCGATGGAAGCGCTGATCCACCACTTCAAGCTCTATACCGAGGGCTATCACGTGCCCGCGGGCGAGGTGTACGTCGCGACCGAGAGCCCCAAGGGCGAGTTCGGCGTGTTTCTCGTCTCCGACGGGTCGAATAAGCCCTATCGCTGCAAGATCCGCCCGACCGCATTCAGCCACCTGCAGGCGATGGACTTCATGTCCAAGGGCCACATGCTGGCGGACACGACTGCGATCCTGGGCGCGATGGACATCGTGTTCGGGGAGTGCGACCGGTGAGCGAGCCCGTCAGCAACGAGCTGATCTATTCGGTTCTGCAGAAGTTGCAGACCGATGTGGCGGATATGAAGTTCGACGTGCGCGATCTGAAAGTCCGTGTGACGATGGTCGAGGAGCATCTTGGAAGCTCCATCATCGCCATCTCGGGCGTCAACAGCCGTCTCGATCGCCTGAACGATCGTGTCGAGCGAATTGAAAACCGACTAGACCTTACGGATCACGCCTGATGGCTGAAGCAGCACAGATTCCCGACGAGGCCGAGACCCGCGCACGCTGGGGCGGCTTCGCCTGGACCGAAGAGAACCAGAAGAAGGCGAACGCGATCCTCGCGCGCTATCCGGCGGGTCGCGAGCAGTCGGCGTCGATCCCGTTCCTCGATCTTGCCCAGCGGCAGGTCGGCGAGGAGACGCAGACGCAAGGCTGGCTGCCCGTGCCGGTGATCGAGTTCGTCGCGCGCCAGATCGGCGTCCCCTATATGCGCGTGTTCGAGGTCGCGACCTTCTACACGATGTTCAACCTGGCGCCGGTCGGCCGCTACCACGTGCAGGTCTGCGGCACGACGCCGTGCATGCTGCGTGGCAGCGACGACGTGCTGGCGGCCTGCAAGAACAAGGGGCTGATCAAGGGCAAGACCACGCCCGACGGCCTGTTCACGCTGACCGAGGTCGAGTGCCTGGGTACCTGCGCCAATGCGCCGATGGTCCAGATCAACGACGACAATTACGAAGATCTGGACTATGATCGCACGATCGCGGTGCTGGAGGCGCTGGCCAAGGGCGAGCAGCCGAAGACCGGATCGACGATCGGCCGCCAGACGAGCTGCCCCGAGGGCGGCCCGACGACGCTGACGGCGATGGTCGAGGACAATCATGACTATCGCGGGGAGTGGGCCTGATGCTCGCCGACAAGGACCGCATCTTCACCAATGTCTACGGGTTCCAGCCCTGGAACCTGCAGGCGGCGCTGAAGCGTGGCGACTGGGACAATACCAAGGCGCTGATGGCCATCGGCCAGGACGCGATCATCGACGTGATCAAGGCATCGGGTCTGCGCGGCCGTGGCGGCGCGGGCTTCCCGACCGGCACGAAATGGTCGTTCATGCCCAAGGAGCCCAAGCCCGACCGGCCGAACTTCCTCGTCATCAACGCCGACGAGTCGGAGCCGGGGTCGTGCAAGGACCGCGAGATCATCCGTCACGATCCGCACAAGTTGATCGAGGGCGCGCTGATCGCGGGCTTCGCCATGCGTGCGCGCGCCGCCTATATCTACATCCGCGGCGAATATATCCGCGAGGCCGAGACATTGTTCGCGGCGGTGGCCGAGGCGTATGACGCCGGGCTGATCGGCAAGAACGCCTGCGGCTCCGGCTATGACTTCGACGTCTTCGTCCATCGCGGTGCGGGCGCCTATATCTGCGGCGAAGAGACCGCGATGCTCGAGAGCCTGGAGGGCAAGAAGGGCCAGCCGCGGCTCAAGCCGCCATTCCCGGCGGGCGCGGGCCTCTACGGCTGCCCGACGACGGTGAACAACGTCGAGAGCATCGCCGTCGCGCCGACCATCCTGCGTCGTGGCGCGGACTGGTTCTCGAGCTTCGGGCGCGAGAACAACAAGGGCACCAAGCTCTTCCAGATCAGCGGGCACGTCAACAAGCCCTGCGTGGTCGAGGATGCGATGGGCATCACCTTCCGCGAGCTGATCGAGACGCATTGCGGCGGCATCCGCGGCGGCTGGGACAATCTGCTCGCGGTGATCCCGGGCGGATCGTCGGTGCCTTTGGTCCCCGCCAAGGACATCATCGACGCGCCGATGGACTTCGACGGGCTGAAGGCGGTCGGGTCGGGCCTCGGCACCGCGGCGGTGATCGTCATGGACAAGTCGACCGACATCGTCCGCGCGATCAGCCGCATCAGCTATTTCTACAAGCACGAGAGCTGCGGCCAGTGCACGCCGTGCCGCGAGGGCACCGGCTGGATGTGGCGCGTGATGGAGCGGCTGCGCACCGGCGACGCCGACATCAGCGAGATCGACACGCTGCAGCAGGTCACCAAGCAGGTCGAGGGCCATACGATCTGCGCGCTCGGCGACGCCGCGGCGTGGCCGATCCAGGGTCTGATCCGTCATTTCCGGCCGGAGATCGAGCGCCGGATCATCGAACGCAACGGCGGCTCGCTCGCCCCGATGCAGGAGGCGGCGGAATGACCGACGAGCGTGCGGACTTGATGCTGGAGATACTGAAGAAGATCCAGAACGACGTCGCTTTGTTGCGGCGCGAACAGGCATCGCTCGGAACGCGGATGCTCGCGATGGAGGATCATCAGCGTGGGATCATCACCTCGCTTTATGGGGTGACCACGTCCATTCATGGTGTCGAGGTCGACATCGCTCATCTCAAGGATCGCGTCGATCGCATCGAACGTCGGCTTGGGCTGACGGATACGGAACACTGATATGCCCAAGCTCAAAGTAGACGGGATCGAGGTCGAGGTACCGCAGGGCGCCACCGTCCTCCAGGCATGCGAGGCCGCGGGCAAGGAGATCCCGCGCTTCTGCTATCACGAGCGGCTGTCGATCGCCGGCAATTGCCGCATGTGTCTGGTCGAGGTGAAGCCCGGACCGCCGAAGCCGCAGGCGTCGTGCGCGCTGCCCGCCGCCGACAACCAGGAAGTGTTCACCACCACGCCGATGGTGAAGAACGCGCGCGAAGGCGTGATGGAGTTCCTGCTGATCAACCATCCGCTCGACTGCCCGATCTGCGATCAGGGCGGCGAGTGCGACCTGCAGGACCAGTCCGTCGCCTATGGCAAGGGGCACAGCCGCTACACCGAGAACAAGCGCGCGGTGACCGAGAAGTATATGGGTCCGATCGTCAAGACGATCATGACCCGCTGCATCCAATGCACCCGCTGCGTCCGCTTCGCCGAAGAGGTCGCGGGGGTCGAGGAGATCGGCGCGATCTATCGCGGCGAGGACATGCAGATCACCAGCTACCTCGAACAGGCGGTGACCAGCGAGTTGTCGGGCAATGTCGTCGACCTGTGTCCGGTCGGCGCGCTGACCAGCAAGCCCTATGCCTATGAGGCGCGGCCCTGGGAGCTGAAGAAGACGCTGACCATCGACGTGATGGACGCGGTCGGCACCAACATCCGCCTCGACAGCCGCGGCCGCCAGGTGCTGCGCTGCGTCCCGCGCATCAACGAGGACGTGAACGAGGAATGGGCGCACGACAAGACGCGCCATCATGTCGACGGCCTGGTGCGCCGTCGTCTCGACCGTCCCTATGTGCGGCGCGACGGCAAGCTCGCGCCGGTGAGCTGGGACGAGGCGTTCGCGGTGATCAAGGCCAAGGTCGATGCGGCCGGCTCGAACGTCGCCGCGGTCGCCGGCGACCTGGTCGATTGCGAGACGATGTATGCCGCCAAGGCGCTGCTCGCGAAGCTCGGTTCGACCAAGCTCGAGGGCCGGCAGACGGGCATGGACTATGATGTGTCCAGCCTGGGCGCGGTCAACTTCAACACGACGATCGCGGGCGTCGAGCGCGCGGACGCGATCCTGCTGGTCGGCACCAATTTGCGCTGGGAAGCGCCGCTGATCAACACGCGCATCCGCAAGGCGATAAAGAAGGGGGCGAAGGTCTACGGCATCGGCCCGGAAACCGAGCTGACCTACAAGGTCGAATGGCTGGGCAGCGAACTGTCGCTGCTCGGCGGTTTGCCGGAGGCGGTGGCCAAGACGTTCACCGACGCCAAGGCGCCGATGGTGATCGTCGGTGGCGGCGCGCTCAAGGGCGGCCATGGCGCGGCGCTGGCGTTCGCCAAGCAGTTCAACCTCGTGCGCACGCTCGAGGACGGCAGCGCGTGGAACGGCTTCAACGTCGTGCACATGGCGGCGAGCCGGATGGGCGGGCTGATGCTCGGCTATGCGCAGCAGGGCGGCATCGCGGATGTCGCGGACGCCGGGGTGACCTTCTTCCTGGGTGCGGACGAGGTGGATTTCACGCGGTTCGGCGGGTTCAAGGTCTATGTCGGCCACCATGGCGACATGGGCGCGCATCACGCCGACGTGATCCTGCCGGGTTCGACCTATGCCGAAAAGTCCGGCACCTGGGTCAACACCGAGGGTCGCGTGCAGCGCGGCGAGCGCGCGGTGTTCGCGCCGGGCGATGCGCGAGAGGACTGGACGATCTTCCGCGCCCTCTCGGAAGTGCTCGGCCACACGCTGCCGTTCGACAGCCTGTCCGGGCTGCGTGAGGCGATGGCGACGGAGGTTCCGGCGCTGCGCAATATCGGCCAGCTCGCCGGCTACGAATGGAACCCGCCGGCGCTGGACGGCGCCGGGCAGGGGACGCTCGCGGGCTATCCGATCAAGGATTTCTATCTGACCAACGCCATCTGCCGCGCATCCCCGACGATGCAGCGCTGCTCGGCCGAACTGGTCCATGGCGAGACGTTCGCGGAGGCGGCGGAGTGACCAATTTCTTCAACACCACCGTCGGCATGTCCTATGGCTGGGCATGGTTCGTCGCGACGATCGTCGGCATCCTGGTCATCGCGCTGCCGCTGATGCTTGCGGTGGCGATGATCATCTACGCCGATCGCAAGATCTGGGCGGCGATGGCGCTGCGCCGCGGCCCGAACGTCGTGGGGCCGCTCGGCCTGCTCCAGTCGATCGCCGACGGCCTCAAGGTCTTCCTGCAGGAGACGATCGTCCCGGCCGCGGCGAACCGCGTGCTGTTCCTGCTCGCGCCGATCATCACCTTCACGGTCGCGCTGATCGTCTGGGCGGTGATCCCATTCCAGACCGGCGTCGTCGTCGCCGACATCAACGTCGGCCTGCTCTACGTGCTCGCGGCCTCGTCGCTCGGCGTCTACGGCATCATCCTGTCCGGCTGGGCGTCCAACTCCAAATATCCCTTCTACTCCGCGCTGCGTGCCGCGGCGCAGATGGTAAGCTATGAGGTCGCGATCGGTTTCGTGCTGATCTCGGTGGTGCTGTGGTCGGGTACCTTCAACCTGTCGGGCATCGTCATGGCGCAGCAGGGCCATGGCCTGGGCTGGATCAACGGCTTCTGGATCAACCCGCTGCTGTTCCCGATGGCGGTGGTGTTCTTCATCTCGGCGCTCGCCGAAACGCAGCGTGCGCCCTTCGACCTGACCGAAGCGGAGAGCGAGCTCGTCGCCGGCTATCAGACCGAGTACAGCTCGATGAGCTTCGCGCTGTTCTGGCTGGGCGAATATGCCAACGTCATCCTGATGTGCGCGCTCAACGCGACGCTGTTCTGGGGCGGCTGGCTGCCGCCGCTCAACGTCGGGTGGATGTATGCGGTGCCGGGGATCATCTGGCTGCTCGCCAAGATGCTGTTCTTCTTCTTCGTGTTCAGCTGGGTGAAGGCGACGGTGCCGCGCTACCGCTACGACCAGCTGATGCGGCTGGGGTGGAAGGTGTTCCTGCCGCTGTCGCTGTTCTGGGTGTTCCTGGTGTCGGGCGTGCTGATGTGGATGCGCGTGCCGGTGTGAGCCGGGTAAGTGCCTTGATCGTGCGCGCGGGGCTTGACCCCGCCGCACTCCGGCGTCGCGCGTTGGGCGGCGTCATCATCGGATTGACGGTCGTGGCCATCGACCGGGTTATGGGGTTTGGATCGTGAGCGTCGCACAGATCGTCAAATCGTTCACGCTTTGGGAGTTCGTGAAGGCGCATGCCCTCACGCTGAAGTATTTCTTCAAGCCCAAGGCGACGATCAATTATCCGTTCGAGCGGAACCCTGTGAGCCCGCGGTTCCGCGGCGAGCATGCGCTGCGCCGTTATCCCAACGGCGAGGAACGCTGCATCGCGTGCAAGCTGTGCGAGGCGGTGTGCCCGGCGCAGGCGATCACGATCGAGGCCGAACCGCGCGACGACGGCAGCCGCCGCACGACGCGTTACGACATCGACATGACCAAGTGCATCTATTGCGGGCTGTGCCAGGAGGCCTGCCCGGTCGATGCGATCGTCGAGGGGCCGAACTACGAATTCTCGACCGAGACGCGCGAAGAGCTGATCTACGACAAGGCGAAGCTGCTCGACAACGGCGACCGTTGGGAGCGCGCGATCGCGGCGAACCTTGCCGCCGATGCGCCGTACCGTTAATGCGCGCCGCACCGCTCATCCCGGCTTAAGGGGGCCGACCAAATCGTGATCCAGGCTCTAGCCTTCTACCTGTTCGCCATCGTCGTGATCGGCTCGGGTGCGATGACCATATCGTCGCGCAATCCGGTCCATTCGGTGATGTGGCTGATCCTCGCCTTCTTCAACGCCGCGGGCCTGATGGTCCTGGTCGGGGCGGAGTTCATCGCCATGCTGCTCGTCATCGTCTATGTCGGTGCGGTCGCGGTGCTGTTCCTGTTCGTGGTGATGATGCTCGACATCGAGGTCGCGCAGATGCGCGCCGGATTCGCGCGCTACCTGCCGCTCGGCCTCGCGCTCGCGGTCGGCCTGGCGGCGGAGATCATCATCGCGGTCGGCGCGTGGAGCGCGGGGGGCGTCAAGCTGTCGCAGCGGATCGCGCCGATCGAGGGCAACGTGCCCAACATCCAGGCGATCGGCAATCTGCTCTACACGCGCTATCTGTTCGTGTTCGAGGGCGCGGGCTTCGTGCTGCTCGTCGCGATGATCGGCGCGATCGTGCTGACGCATCGCCAGCGTGGCGGCGTGCGCGGCCAGAACATCAGCCGCCAGAACGCGCGCCGTCCGCAGGACGCGACGCGCAACGTCCAGCCGCCGGTCGGCGAGGGGGTCCAGCTGTGACCATCGGTCTCATCCACTATCTGGTCGTCGCGGCCATCCTGTTTACCATGGGGGTGCTCGGCATCTTCCTCAATCGGAAGAACCTGATCGTCATCCTGATGGCGATCGAGCTGATCCTGCTGGCGGTGAACATCAACCTCGTCGCGTTCTCGGCCTTCCTCCACGATCTGGTGGGGCAGGTGTTCGCGATGTTCGTGCTGACCGTCGCCGCGGGCGAGGCGGCGATCGGGCTCGCGATCCTGGTGATCTATTTCCGTGGCCGCGGCACGATCGCGGTCGACGACGTCAACCGGATGAAGGGGTAATCGGCAGGTGACGTCCATCCTGTTCATTGTTTTCCTGCCGCTGCTCGCAGCGGCGGTGGCCGGGCTCGGCAACAAGGCGATCGGCTTCGTCCCGGCCAAGCTGGTGACGACGGGCGCGCTGTTCGTCTCGTGCCTGCTGTCCTGGCCGATCTTCCTCGGCTTCCTGTCGGGCGCGAACAGCGCGACGGTGGTGCCGGTGTTCCAGTGGATCGTCAGCGGCGACATGAATGTCGCCTGGTCCCTGCGCGTCGACCAGCTGACCGCGATCATGCTCGTCGTGATCACCAGCGTCTCGGCGCTCGTCCACCTCTATAGCTGGGGCTATATGAGCGAGGACCCGGACCAGCCGCGCTTCTTCGCCTATCTGTCGCTGTTCACCTTCGCGATGCTGATGCTGGTGACCGCGGACACCTTGGTCCAGATGTTCTTCGGCTGGGAGGGCGTCGGTCTCGCCAGCTACCTGCTGATCGGCTTCTGGTTCCGCAAGCCGAGCGCCAATGCCGCCGCGATCAAGGCGTTCGTCGTCAACCGCGTCGGCGACCTCGGCTTCATGCTCGGCATCTTCGGCACCTTCCTCGTCTTCGGCACCGTGTCGATCCCGGCGATCCTGGCGGCGGCGCCGACCATGGCGGGATCGACGATCGGCTTCCTCGGCTATCGCTTCGACACGATGACGGTGCTGTGCCTGCTGCTGTTCGTCGGCGCGATGGGCAAGTCGGCGCAGCTCGGCCTGCACACCTGGCTGCCGGACGCGATGGAGGGCCCGACCCCGGTGTCGGCGCTGATCCACGCGGCGACGATGGTCACCGCGGGCGTCTTCATGGTCTGCCGCCTGTCGCCGATGTTCGAGATGTCGCCGACCGCGCTGCATTTCGTCACCACGATCGGCGCCGCGACCTGCCTGTTCGCCGCGACGGTGGGCATGGTGCAGACCGACATCAAGCGCGTCATCGCCTATTCGACCTGTTCGCAGCTCGGCTACATGTTCTTCGCCGCCGGCGTCGGCGCCTATGGCGCGGCGATGTTCCACCTGTTCACGCACGCCTTTTTCAAGGCGCTGCTGTTCCTCGGCGCGGGATCGGTGATCCATGCGATGCACCACGAGCAGGACATGCGCTATTACGGCGGCCTGCGCAAAAGCATCCCGCTCACCTTCTGGGGCATGATGGCCGGCACGCTGGCGATCACCGGCGTCGGCATCCCCGCGCTGTTCGGCAATCCGCTCGCGATCGGCTTCGCCGGCTTCCATTCGAAGGACGCGATCATCGAGGCGAGCTGGGCGGCGGGCGAGCCGGGCGTGTGGTTCGTCGGCGTGCTCGTCGCGGCGATCACCAGCTTCTATTCGTGGCGCCTGATGTTCCTGACCTTCTGGGGCAAGCCGCGCTGGGCCGCGTCGGAGCATATCCAGCACGCGCTGCACGATGCGCATGGCCACGGCCATGACGATCATGCCCATGCCGACCACGCTCACACGCATGACGCGCATGGTCATGACGCCCACCATCCGAGCGAGGCGCACGGCAATCCGGCGCAGGCCGAAGACGCGGGCGACCGCCCGTCCGAGCACGGCCCCGCGCAGCAGGACCTGCCCGCCGGGACCGGCGGCTACCATCCGCACGAGAGCCCGCTGGTCATGCTCATCCCGCTGATCGTGCTGTCGATCGGGGCGATCGCCGCGGGCTTCGTCTTCCACGGCTTCTTCATCGAGCCGAGCGCGGGCGAGGGCTTTTGGAAGGGCGACATCGCGTTCCGCGAGCATCTGATGCACGCGATGCACGGTGTGCCGGTGGCCATCAAGCTGTCGGCGACGATCGCGATGCTGCTCGGTTTGGTCACCGCCTGGTATGCCTATATCAAGGCGCCGAGCTTCCCGAAGGCGGTGTCGGACCAGTTCCGGATCCTGTACCGCTTCCTGCTCCACAAATATTATTTCGACGAGCTGTATACCCTGCTCTTCGTCCGCCCCGCCTTCGCGATCGGCCGCCTGCTGTGGCATCGCGGTGACGAGAAGACGATCGACCGGTTCGGGCCGAACGGCTCGGCCTGGGCGGTGCAGCTCTCCAGCCGGATCGCCGGCCGGCTTCAGAACGGATATGTCTATACCTATGCCTTCGTCATGCTGATCGGGCTGACCGCGGCCGTTACCTGGGCGATCGCGAAATGAGCGGCTTTCCCATCCTGTCGTTGATGCTGGCGGTCCCTGCGATCGCCGCCATCGCCTGTCTCTTCCTGTCGCCGCAGGGCGCGCGGATGACCGCGCTGGTCGCGACGCTGATCGACTTCGCGCTCGGCATCCTGCTGTGGACGAATTACGACATCGGCGGCGCGCAATGGCAGTTCGTCGAATACCAGCCGGTGTTCGGGCGCTTCGCCTGGGCGCTGGGGATCGACGGCTTCGCGCTGCTGCTGATCATGCTCAGCGTGTTCCTGATGCCGATCTGCATCGGGGCGAGCTGGCGCTCGGTGACCAACCGCGTGCCCGAATATATGGCGGCCTTCCTGTTCACGGAGGTGCTGATGATCGGCACCTTCGCGGCACAGGACCTGTTCCTGTTCTACATCTTCTTCGAAGCCGGCCTGATCCCGATGTTCCTGATCATCGGCATCTGGGGCGGGGTGAACCGCATCTACGCGTCGTACAAGTTCTTCCTGTACACGTTGCTCGGTTCGGTCGTGATGTTCATCGCGATGCTCTACATGGCGCGCGCGGCGGGCACGACGCGCATCCCCGAGCTGATGGCGTACGACTTCCCCGCGCATGTCCAGACATGGCTGTGGCTCGCCTTCTTCGCCTCCTTCGCGGTGAAGATGCCGATGTGGCCGGTGCACACCTGGCTGCCCGACGCGCACGTGCAGGCGCCGACGGCCGGTTCCGTCATCCTGGCGGGCGTGCTGCTCAAGCTCGGCGGCTATGGCTTCCTGCGCTTCAGCCTGCCGATGTTCCCCGAGGCGTCGGGCCAGCTGACCTGGCTGATCTTCCTCCTGTCGGGCATCGCGGTCGTCTACACGAGCCTCGTCGCGCTGGTGCAGTCGGACATGAAGAAGCTGATCGCCTATAGCTCCGTGGCGCACATGGCGATCGTGACCATCGGCCTCTATGCCTTCAACCGGCAGGGGATCGAGGGCGCGATGATCATGATGCTCAGCCACGGGCTGGTGTCGGGCGCGCTGTTCCTGTGCGTCGGCGTCATCTACGACCGGCTGCACACCCGCGAGATCGCGCGCTACGGCGGTCTGGCGATCAACATGCCGCGCTACGCCCTGTTCTTCCTGTTCTTCACCATGGCATCGATCGGCCTGCCGGGGACGAGCGGCTTCGTCGCCGAATTCCTCAGCCTGATGGGCACGTACCAGGTGTCGACCTGGACGGCGCTGATCTGCACCACCGGCATCATCCTCGGCGCGGCCTACATGCTGTACCTGTACCGCCGCGTCGTGTTCGGCGAGATCAAGTCGGACGATGTCCGCGAGATGCAGGACCTGTCGGGGCGCGAGCTCTGGCTGCTCGCACCGGTCGCCGCCGTGGCGCTCTGGATGGGCGTGTACCCCGAGAGCTTCATGGCGCCGATGCGCAAGGATGTCGGCGTGCTGCTCGCCCGGATCGACCGCGCGGCGCCGCCGAGCGACTCCAAACCCACCGCCGGCAAGCCTGCCGCGCCTGTTCACGCTGCAGCCGAGGGCGCGCACTGATGGATTACGCCGCCAATCTCGCCATGACGCTGCCCGAGGTGATCCTCGGGGTCGGTGCCATCGTCCTGATGCTCGTCGCCGCCTGGGGCGGGCAGGGCTCGACCCGTGCCATCTCCTGGGCCGCCGTCGCGATCCTGGCCGGCGCCTGCGTCGCCGTGGCCGGTCCCGCGTCGGGCGGCGGCATGGCCTTCGACGGCCTGTACCGCGCCGATGCGTTCGCCGGCTTCGCCAAGCTGTTGATGTTCCCGGCGGCCGCGATCGCCATCCTGATGGCGCCCGGCTTCTTCCAGCGCACCAGCGGCGACGATCTGCGTCCCGAATATCCGGTGCTGATCCTGCTCTCCGCGGCGGGCATGGGCATCATGGTGTCGGCCGCCGACCTGCTGACTCTGTACGTCGGCCTCGAACTGCAGAGTCTCGCGGCCTATGTGCTGGCGAGCTTCATGCGCCGCGATACGCGCTCGGCCGAAGCGGGCCTCAAATATTTCGTGCTGGGCGCGCTGGCGAGCGGCATCCTGCTCTACGGCATCAGCCTGGTCTACGGCTTCGCGGGCACGACGCTGTTCGACGGGATCGCGCAGGCCTACGCCGGCCCGCGCTCGCTCGGCCTGCTCTTCGGGCTGGTCTTCGTCTTCGCCGGTCTCGCCTTCAAGATCTCGGCGGTACCGTTCCACATGTGGACGCCGGACGTCTACGAGGGCGCGCCGACGCCGGTGACGGCGTTCTTCGCCTCCGCACCCAAAGTCGCGGCGATGGGCCTCGCGGTCCGCGTCGCGGTGGAGGCGATGGGCCCGGCGACCGACCAGTGGCGCCAGATCGTGATCTTCGCGGCGCTCGCGTCGATCATCCTGGGTGCGGTGGCGGCGGTCGGTCAGACCAACATCAAGCGCCTGCTCGCCTATTCGTCGATCAACAATGTCGGCTTCGCGCTGATCGGCCTGGCGGCGGGCACGCCGACGGGCGTGTCGGCGGTGTTGGTGTACCTCACCATCTATGTCGTCATGACGCTCGGCTCGTTCCTCGTCGTGCTTCAGATGCGCGATGCGGATGGCCAGCCGGTGGAGAGCATCGCCGCGCTGAGCGGCCTGTCGCGGACGCGGCCGGGCCTCGCCTTCGCGCTGATGATGTTCATGCTGAGCCTCGCCGGCATTCCGCCGCTGTTCGGCTTCTATGCCAAGTTCGCGGTGTTCGACGCGGCGATCGCGGCAGGGCTCTTCCCGCTGGCGGTGATCGGCTATGTCGCCTCGGTCATCGGCGCCTATTACTACCTGCGCGTCGTCAAGACGATGTACTTCGACGAGCCGGCGCCGGCGTTCGGCGCGGGCGACAGCAAGCTCGAAGGCGGCCTGATCGTCGTCACGGCGGCGTTCATCTCGCCGCTCGGCTATCTGCTGATCGCACCGCTCAGCGCGTGGACGATGGCGGCGGCACAGGCGCTGTTCTGATCGTTTCACCGCCCGTGTCGATCCGTACCATCGTCGAGACGGGATCGACCAACGCCGATCTTCTCCACCTCGCCGCGCACGGCGCGCGGGAGGGCGAGTGGCTCCGTGCCGAGCGGCAGGTGGCAGGGCGGGGCCGGCAGGGCCGCGTGTGGGAATCGCCCGTGGGCAATCTGTACGCCAGCACGCTCGTCCGGCTACGAGCCGGCGACCCGCCGGCGGCGTCGCTGGCGCTGCTCGCGGCGGTGGCGCTGCACGAGGCGCTTTCCCTCTATATGCCTGGCAGGGCCATACTGAAATGGCCCAACGACGTGATGGTCGACGGCGCGAAGCTGGCGGGTATCCTGCTCGAACGGAGCGGCGATGCGGTCGTGATCGGTATCGGCGTCAATGTCGCGCATCACCCGGACTTGCCCGACCGACGCACCACCAGCCTGACGGCCCAGGATTGCGCGATCGGGGCGGCGACGCTGGTGGAGGTGCTGGCCGACGTCCTCGCGCGGTGGATCACCCGCTGGAGGGACGAAGGGTTCGATGTAGTTCGACGCGCCTGGCTCGCAGCGGCGCATCCGGTCGGGACGGCCCTGTCGGTGCGGGATGGCGAGACCCGGCTGGAGGCTTTGTTCGACGGTCTCGACGCCGATGGCGCGCTGGTCCTGCGCTTGGCTGATGGTACCCGGCGTGTCATGCACGCCGGCGACGTATTCCTGCCGTGAGGGCAATCGGGCGGCGCGGGCCGCCGCAAGGGAAGGTGGCGTAGGCGATGCTGCTCGCGATCGATGCCGGCAATACCAATGTCGTGTTCGCGCTAGTCGAGGGACGCGAAATCCGCGGCCGCTGGCGGATCGCGACCGATCCGCGCCGGACGGCGGACGAATATGCCGTCTGGCTCAGCCAGCTGCTCGCGCTCGAAGGCTTCGCGCGCGATGACGTCCATGCGGTGATCGTCGCGACGGTGGTGCCCCGCGCGCTGCACAATCTGCAGGTCCTCGCGAGCAAATACTTCCGTACCGAGGCCCTGATCGCGGGGCGCGCGCCGGTCGAATGGGGTATCGCGCTCGACGTCGACGAGCCGCAGAACCTCGGCGCGGACCGCGCGGTTAACACGATCGCGGCGCATGCGCTGCACGAGGGCGACCTGATCGTGATCGACTTCGGCACCGCGACCACATTCGACGTCAGCGACTATCGCGGCGCCTACAAGGGCGGGATCATCGCACCCGGGATCAACCTGTCGCTCGACGCGCTGGTCAGCGCCGCGGCGAAACTGCCGCGGATCGCGATCGAGGCACCGGCTTCCACCAGCGTCATCGGCCGCAATACGGTCGACCAGATGCATATCGGCATCTTCTGGGGCTATATCGCGATGATCGAGGGACTGGTCGCGCGGCTGCGCGCCGAGGTCGGCCGCCCGGTGAAGGTGATCGCGACCGGCGGCCTCGCGATCCTGTTCGAGCAACATACCGCCGCCTTCGACGTCGTCGAGCCCGACCTGACGATACAGGGACTGGCGATCATGGCCGAAAGAGCCCATATCCACCCATGACGCGCTCGCGCCGTTCGGCCTGGCGGGCGCACGAGAGATTTTCCGAAAGATATTGATGACCCCCAAGAATAACGAATTGCTCTTCTGCGCGCTCGGCGGCTCGGGCGAGATCGGCATGAACGTCAACCTCTATGGCCATGCCGGCAAATGGCTGATGGTCGATTGCGGCGTGACCTTCGCCGATGCGGCCTATCCCGGCATCGACCTCGTCCTGCCGGACCTTGCCTTCATCGAGGATCGCCGCGAGGACCTGGTCGGCATCGTGCTGACGCACGGGCACGAAGACCATATCGGCGCCTTGCCCTATCTGGCCGAGGACCTGGGCGTGCCGCTCTACGCGACGCCGTTCACCGCCGGGCTGATCCGCGGGAAGCTGGAGGAAGAGGGCAACGCCAACCGCGTCAAGCTGCGCGTCGTTCAGCCGGGCGGGGCGGAGCGGATCGGGCCGTTCGGCGTCCGCTTCGTCGAACTGTCGCATTCGATCCCCGAGCCCAATGCGCTGGTGATCGAGACGGCCGCCGGCAGCGTCTTCCACACCGGCGACTGGAAGCTCGATCCCCATCCCGTGATCGGCAAGCCGACGAGCGGCGAGACGCTCGCCAAGATCGGCGATGCGGGAATCGACGTTCTCGTCTGCGATTCCACCAACGTCTTCAACGAGGAAGCGTCCGGCTCCGAGTCGTCGGTGCGGCGCGGGCTGGCCGAGACGATCGCCAAGGCGCGCGGGCGCGTGCTGGTGACGACCTTCGCCTCCAACGCCGCGCGGCTGCACACGCTGGGCGAGGTGGCGCGCGAGACGGGACGCAAGCTCTGCGTCACCGGCCGCTCGCTGGACCGGATCCTGAAGGTGGCGCGCGCCTGCGGCTATCTGGGTGATTTTCCCGAGACCGTGGATCCGGAGTCGGCGATGCGGCTGCCCCGCAACAAGGTCCTGATCGTCGCCACCGGCGGCCAAGGCGAACCGCGCGCCGCGCTCGCCCGCGTCGCGGACGGCAGCCATACGATCAAGCTGGACGAGGGCGACACGGTCATCTTCTCGTCGAAGCAGATCCCGGGCAACGAGATCGCGATCGGCAAGATCCAGAACACGCTCGCCGCCAAGGGCGTGCGCATGGTCACCGAGCGTCAGGCGCATGTCCACGTCTCCGGCCATCCGGGGCGGCCCGAGCTCGCGCAGATGTATGGGTGGATCCGTCCAGAGCTGCTCGTGCCGGTGCATGGCGAGATGCGGCACATGATGGAACATGCCCGCTACGCGCAGGCGCAGGGCGTGCCCCAGGCGATCGTGCAGAGCGACGGCGAGATCGTGCGGCTGTTGCCGGGTCAGGCGACGAAGATCGGCCATGCGGGCGTGGGCCGGCTCGTGCTGGACGGCGACGTGATCCTGCCCGCCGACGGATCGACGATCAACGAGCGCCGCAAGCTGGCGATCAACGGCCAGATCTCGGTCGCGGTCGCGATCGATCGCAACGGGCGCGGCATCGGCACGCCGCAGGTGCGCGTGCAGGGCGTACCCGTCGAGGAGGATCGTCTGGCGTTCGTCGAGGATGCGGTCGCCGCGGCGCAGGAGGCGATGAGCGGCAAGCGCGAAATCGACCGGCGCCGCGAGGACATCCGCCTCGCCGTACGCCGCGTGGCGACCCGCTGGACGGGCAAGAAGCCGATCGTCGACGTGCTGATCGTCCAGGCCTGAACCGGCAAGCGGAGGAAGGCCCCATGCGCTGGACGTCAATGCTGGCGATTTACGTGCTGTTCTGGGCTTTCTCCGTCTTCCTCGTGTTGCCCTGGGGCGTGAGGACGACGCGAGAGGTCGGGGGAGAGCACGTACCCGGCCAGGCCGAAAGCGCGCCGCACGAATTCCACCTCGGGCGGCTCGCGCTGAGGGTCACGATCGTCGCGACCATCCTGTTCGGCCTGTTCGTTGCGAACTACGAGTTCGGCTGGGTGACGCCGCGGATGCTCGACCTGTTCAATCCCGACGAAATCTATAACGACGCCTGAGGACCGGCGTCCGCCGCCGCGCGGCGTCGGCGCGCGATGGGACCGGTCTAGCAGGGGAACGCGGTCCCGCCGCCTGCGCATCGAAGTCCACCCGCTGACCGTCCACCAAATCCGGCGGCGCATCCAAGCAAGTGGATCAAACGCTAGCGCAGGCGCTCGATCGCCTGTGCGAGCGCGACGTAGAGCTTGCCCATGTCCGACGAGAGCAACGTCACGCCGAGCGGCGAACCGTCGCGCTGCGCGAGGATCGTGCGCAGCATCCCTTCGAAGTCGTGGATGTAGCGGTTGACCGTTTCGCGGAAGGTCGCGTCGTCGTCGTAGAGCCGGGCGATCTCGCGCGCATCGGCGGGCTCGAGGATGCGCACCGCGCGGCGGGTAAAGACGCCGCGATCCCCCTTCAGATAGGCGGCCCAGGCGCTGTCCGACACTTCCGGCGCGAACGCCTTGGTGACGTCGATTGCGGCGGAGTTGAGCGACTCGATCAGCAGCGAGGCGCGCCGCGCGAAGCTGTTGCGATCGGCCTCCTCGCGTTCGGTCCGTGCATCCTCGATCCGCGTTTCGACCAATGCGGTCTTGTCGAGAATCTCCTGCACCTGCGCGGAAAGTCGCTCCGTGGCGCGGCTCGCGGCGGCGACCGCGTCGTCGGTCGCTTCGCCGATCGCGCGCACCTGCCGCTCCACCGTGTCGCTCGCCGCGCGCCGCATCGCGACGGTGCTCGCCTCCTCCAGCGCCGCGGCGGCCTCGGGGATGACGGAGGCGAGCGTCTCGCGCGCCCGATCGGCGGCGGTCGACGCGGTGTCGCGGACCCGCAGCAGCGCCTCGACGAGCCGCGGCGCGGCCTCCTCGGCGAAGCGATGCGTCCGCTCGATCGTCTCGTCGACCATGGTCCCGAGCGAGTCGGCCTTGCTGCGTCCCTCGGTGAGCGTCTGGAGAAGCGTGTTCGACAGCGTGTCGAGCGTCCGGCGCTGATCGGCGATGACGCCGGCGATCGCCTCGATCGCATCGTGCGTGCTTTCCGCGGCGGTGACGAGCGCGAGCAACTCGGGCTTGGCCGCGACGACCACCTGCTTGCTCGAGGCGATCCGCGCATCGAGACGGGCGAGCGCCTCGGGCAGGGTTTCGTCGATCTCGCGCGCGGCGGCGTCGAGCGCGATCAGCAACGATTCGGTCGTGCCGATCGTCCGCGTCGCCATCGCCTCGCCGGTACGCAGCGCCTCGGTCATCGCATCGGCCGAACCACCCAGCGCGCTGATCGAGGCGGCGAGCATCTGCGATCGTTCCACGCCCTGCGTATGCAGCGCGTCCATGCGGGTTTCGACGCGATCGATCTCCGCATCGATGACGACGATCATGTCGTCGCTCGCGGCGCGGTGGCGTTCGAGCCGCGTGACGACCCGATCGATGACGTTCTCGACCGCGCCGATCCGCTCGGCGAGTGCGTCGGCACTGTTGCGCGCTGCGCTGTCGAGCGCGGCCTGGTTGGCGCGCAGCATGGCGAGCATGGCATCGCCCTGCGTCGCGATGCCCTTGCGCGCCTCGTCGATCGCGTCGGCGGTGCGGCCGAGCAACGCGTCGACCGAGCCGGACATCTCGCTCGTCACCGCCTCGAGCCGGGCCCCGGCAGTCTCGCTGGTCGCCTCCATCCGCGCGAGATGCGCGGCGAGCCGCTGCGCCGCGCCGCCCGCGATCAGATCGGCTTCGCGGCCGCGCTCGGCCAAAGCCGCCAGCTGGCCCTCGAGCGCGGCGGCATGGCGACCGGCGGTCAGCCCGCTGGCCTCCAGCTGCGCGCGCGCCGCCTCGATCTCGTCCTGCGCGCGGGGCAGGGTGGCGAGCAGCACGTCGACGCTCGCCTGCGCCGTGGTCGCGACTTCGCGCAGGGTGCGGGCATGCGCCTCCGCCGCAGCGACTTCGGCCGAAAGCCCGCGCCCGACCGCCAGCAGCCGCTCGTTCGCGCCGTCGCCCATCGTCATCAGGCTGGAGATCTGCTCGGCCAGCACGCGACGGTTGGCGTCGAGCGACCGGGACAGCACCGCCACGGTCCGTTCGAGACTTGCCGCCTCCGTCCGCATCGCGCGGGCCGTGTCGCCGAATCGGCGCGCCTCGGCGCGGCTGGTCCGCATCACCAGCAGACAGATAATTCCCAGCAGCGCCGGCACGACCGCGAGCGCGGCGATCAGCTCGACCAGCGCGACGGGGCTCAGCAGCGCGACATCATCGCGGACGAGCCACAGCATGCCGACGAGCCAGGCGAGGGACACGACAAGCGCGACCACGGGCAACACCCATGCGCGCGACGGTGCTTCGGGCGAGACCGACAGCGTCCACGCGGGATGCTGATCGGCAAGGTCGAGATGATCGTCATGGGTGTGCGGCGCAATGCCGACATGTTCCGCATGGCTGTGGCCGCCGGCGTCCGCCCGCATGTCGACGATCATGGAACCCCCTTTTGAACCTGCCGAACCTACAAGCCTTTGCCGCGCGGACAAAGCGAAACCGCAACGAAGCGTTAAGCTCCCGCACCTAGAGTCGCGGCGATGGCTTATGATCCCGGAGCGATCGACGCGACCCTCGCGGCCGCGGTCGGCGACGAACCCGCCCTGATCGCCGAACTGCGCGTCGCGTTCGTCGAGAGCGCGCATAACGCGGTCGCCGCGCTGGAAGCGGCAGAGGATCGCGCCGCGTGGCGCGATGCGACCGCCCGCCTGACGGGCCTCGCCGCGAGCTTCGGCGCGGTTCGGCTGATGGCCATGGCCAATCGCGCGGCGACCTTGCCGCACGACGCGCCCACGCTCGCCAAGCTGAAGCGGACCGTCGCGCGCCTGTAGCGCACGACCGTCGCCACCCCCGGATAAAGCATCACGAGGCCGGCCATGTCGATCCGACCTAGCCAGCGCCGGACCTAGCCCCTACCAGCAGGCGGATGCTCGCGGGCCTTCTCATTGCCATGCACGACGCGGACGATCGGCCCGCGATGTTGACCGCCACGCTGCCGTTCGGCGGCATGACGCTGATCGAATATCAGGCGCGGCTGCTGGTCGCCGCCGGCGCGTCGCAGATCGTCATCGTCGTCGCGCGCCTGACGCCGGAACTGCTCGGTGCGATCAATCGCATCGGCCGCCGCGGGATCGCGGTGGACACCGTCCGCACCGCGGCCGAGGCGGCGGAGAAGCTGCACCCGCTGGCACGCGTGCTCATGCTCGCGGACGGTCTGACGACCACCGAGGAGACGATCGCCGCGCTCGCCCAGGGTGGCGGCGATGCGTTGCTGGTCATGCCGCAGGACGCGGCGCAGACGGGATATGAGCGCGTGGGCGGCGGCATGGTCTGGGCCGGCGTTGCCCGGCTCGAGGCGCGTCGCGTCGCGGAACTCGCGGCGCTGCCCCGCGACTACGACCTGCAGTCGACGCTGATCAGGCTCGCCGAACAGGCGCAGGCCGTCCACATGCTGTTGCCGGCCGGCGCGATCCGGGGCGGCCATGCGCTCGGCCATTCCGGACAGGCGCTGGAGGCGCGCGGCCGCCGCGTGCTGACCGCGATGGTTTCCGGCCGCAGCGGCTGGTTCGAGCGTTTCGTCGTCACGCCGATCGCCCGCGCCACGATCCCGATGCTCGTGCCGCGCGGCGTGTCCGCGCCCGCGGTGGCGGCAGGCGGCGCGGTCGTCGGCCTCATCGCATTGGTACTGACGTATCTGTCGCATCCCATCACCGGGCTTCTGCTGGCCATGGCGGGGACGGTGGGCTTGCTGGTCGCGAGTGCGCTCGCGGATCTGCGCGACGATCCCGGCATGGCGCGGGGGCTGAAGGTCGGCGCGTCGGTCCTGCCGGCGCTCGCCGTCCTCACTTATGGTCATGACGAGACGGTGCTGATGCGCGACGGCGTGCCACTGGTGCTTGCCATCGGCCTCATCCTCGTCGCAGCGATTGGCGATCGTGCGGTCGGTGCCGCGCCGCGCAAGGGCTGGTGGGGCAGCACCCCGGCCTATCTGGTGCCGGTCTGGCTCGGTGCGCTGGTCGATGCACCGCTGGTGGCGCTGATCGCGGGCTGCGTCTATGCCGTGGCGACGGCGTTCGCCGCAATCGAGCGTCTGCGGCGCGAGCCTTAGCACCACCTTAACGCTAAAGGGACTAGCGCGAGGACCATGTCGGTCGAGCCGGAGCATCAGCAACGCCATACGCTCGCCGCGCGCCTCGCGGCGGCGCGGCGGCTGGGTGCTGCCGCCGATTCGCGACTGGGGGCGGCGATCGCCGATTTCTTCCTGCCCGACGACGCGCGGCTGGACGAGCGCACGCGCACGATGCTGGGCCAGCTGCTGGAGGCGGTGGTACGGGCGATCGAGACCGACATTCGCCATCATGCGGCCCGGGTGCTTGCCGAACGAACGCAGTCGGATGCCGCCGAGCGCATCCTGCGCGGCCCCGACGATGTCCTGCGTCGGCTCGGCCGCGCCGGCCTGCTGCGCGATCGCCAGCTGATGGACGAGCTGCTGGCGCAGGTCCGTGCCGACCAGATCGGGCAGGCGCTCGCCCCCGTTTCTGCGGATGCAGAGCAGCCGAGCCTGCTGATCCGCCTGACGGAGGTCGATGACGGCGTCGTCGCAGCGGCGGCCCGCGCCCTGCTGACCGCCGAGGCGCGGCGGCGCACCGCGATCGAACAGGGCAGGGCGCATCATTCCGCCCTGCCGGCCGAGCGGCACCACCAGCTCGTCTGGTGGGTGGCGGCATGTATCCGCGAGGCGCAGAACGTCGGCGATGCCGGCGACGCCGCGCTCGATCGCGCAATCGTCGCCGCGGCCCAGCGCAATCTCGGCGCCCACGACGAGGGCCAGCGGCCCGAGGCAGCGGCGATGCGGCTGGCGACCGCGATCGATGCCCGCAGCGAGGAGATCGGGCCGCTGCTGGTCGATGCGCTCGGCGATCGCCGCCTGCTGCTGTTCATCGCGGTGCTCGCCCGCGGGGTCGACATCGACTTCTCGGCGGCGCGGCAGATCGTGCTGGAGCCCGAAGGCGACCGGCTCTGGCTGGCGCTGCGCGCGGTGGCGCTGGACCGGGAGACGATCGCACGTATCGCCCTTGCCCTCGCGGATGCCGATCCGCGGCGCGACATCGAGGCGTTCGCGGACGCGCTCGACGCCATCGCGGCGGTGCCGGTCGAAACCGCGCGTTCGGCGCTGGCGCCGCTGACGCTGCATCACGACCTTCGCCTCGCTATCGATGCGCTGGCCCGGGAGAGCATGCGTTGAGGATCGAGGGACTGCCCGACATACCCGTGTCGCACGCGGTGATCGACGCGGCGGGGCGGTTGGCCTCGGCCGACCCCGCGTTGCTGGCGCTCAATGCGGGTGCCGGCGGCGGGATCGGCGAAATCCCAGCCGTTCCGCAGCTCGCCACCATCGCGCGGCTGGCGAAGCGGCTCGGCATCCTCGTTTCGCGCGGCGTCACCGTCGCGGACGGGGATAGCGACCTGGATTTGTGGGTGCGCGCGCAGCCGGATGGCGAGGTCGTGCGCATCGCGGTATCCGGATGGCGGGAGGTCAGGCCGCGTCCGGTTCCCGAAGCAGCCGAAAGCCCGGTGCACGAGGACGGCGATCTGCCTTGGGAAACCGACGCCGCGCTGCATCTGACCTTCGTCGGCATCGAGGGTGCGCGCCAATATGGCATCGATGCGCTGGCGCTGCTCGGCCAGCCGCTGACGGCGCTCTTCTCGCTCGAAAGCGACAGCGGGGGCGCGATGCCCATCCTCGAGGCGATGGCACGGCGGCGCCCCTTTACCGCGCAGCCCGCGCGCCTGCGCATCAACGACCGCGCGGTGACGCTCGACGCCCGCGTGCGGCAGGACCAGAGCGGCGGCTTCGCCGGCCTGATCGGCGTCGCGCGCCTGCTCGACCCCATCGTCGAAGCCCCCGCGGAACCGGCGATCTCCTCGAACTTCACGCAGGGGCTGGACCGGGCGCTGCGCACGCCGCTCGCGCGTATCATCGCCCATGCCGACACGATCCATGCGCGCGCCGAGGGCCCGGTGCAGGCCGACTATGCGGATTACGCGTCCGACATCGCCAATGCGGGACGGCATCTGCTCGGCCTCGTCGACGATCTCGTCGATCTCGAGGCGGTCGAACGTCCCGGCTTCCGCCCGGATGTGGAGACGATCGACCTCGCCGATGTCGCGCGCCGCGCGGCGGGCCTGCTGTCGGTCAAGGCGTCCAACACCGGGATCGCCATCGCGCGGCCGCTGGCCGACGTGCGCATCACGGCGTCCGGCGATTTCCGACGCACGCTGCAAATCCTCGTCAACCTGATCAGCAACGCGGTTCGCTATTCGCCCGCCCATGGCGTCGTCACGGTCACCGCGGCACGCGTCGGAGCAATGGCCGAGGCGGTCGTCGCGGACCAGGGCAAGGGCATCGCGCCCGAGGACCAGGCGCGTATCTTCGAGAAATTCGAGCGCGTGGATCCGACGGAGGCCGGGGGCAACGGCCTGGGGCTCTACATCGCGCGCCGGCTGGCACGGGCGATGGGCGGCGACCTGTCGGTGGAAAGCGTGCCGGGCGAGGGCGCCACGTTCACGCTCAGCCTGCCCGCCGCCGATATATAGCCGCCAGTCCGCCGCGGCCGGATAGGCCGCTTCGGCGGCGGCGGGATTTGCGCCTTGCGCGGGCCGTCAGCGACGCGGCAGACGCCGTGCGACGAGGATCAGCAAAAGACCGAAGACCGCGACCGCACTGCCGCGGTCGGCCCAAATCCGCTGGTCGAGCATGAAGCTTGATTCGGGCCAGTGGACGTAGCCGAGACCCTGGCCGATCCACAGCGCGCCGGTGAGCGCCAGCATGACGCCCACCGCGAGGAGGATCGGCCGGAGCCGGCGCATCAGCGCTCCGCCACCGGAACGTAGCTGCGCTGCGTCGGCCCGGTGTAGAGCTGACGCGGACGGCCGATCTTCTGGTCGGGATCGGTGATCATCTCGTTCCACTGCGCGACCCAGCCGACGGTACGGGCCAGCGCGAACAGCACGGTGAACATCTCGGTCGGGAAGCCGATCGCCGACAGGATCACGCCCGAATAGAAGTCGACGTTCGGGAACAGCTTCTTCTCGATGAAATAATCGTCGCTGAGCGCGATCTCCTCGAGCCGCAGCGCGGTCTCGAACAGGGGATCGTTGACCTTGAGCGCGTCGAACACCTCGCGCACCGTCTTCTGCATCACGGTCGCGCGCGGATCGTAGTTCTTGTAGACGCGATGGCCGAAGCCCATCAGGCGGAACGGATCGTTCTTGTCCTTGGCGCGCGCGATGAATTCTGGAATGCGCTCGGGCGTACCGATCTCACGAAGCATGTTGAGCGCGGCCTCGTTCGCGCCGCCGTGCGCCGGACCCCATAGGCAGGCGATGCCAGCCGCGATGCAGGCGAACGGATTGGCACCCGACGAACCCGCGAGGCGGACGGTGGAGGTCGATGCGTTCTGCTCGTGATCGGCGTGCAGGATGAAGATGCGGTCCATCGCGCGCTCTACCGCCGGATTGACCTCATATGGCTCGGCCGGCACGCCGAAGGTCATGCGCAGGAAGTTGCCCGTGTAGCTCAGCGAGTTGTCCGGATAGAGGAACGGCTGACCGACGCTGTACTTGTGCGCCATCGCGGCGATCGTCGGAATCTTCGCGATCAGGCGGTGGCTGGCGATGGTGCGCTGCACCGGATCGTGGATGTCGGTCGAATCGTGATAGAAGGCCGACAGCGCGCCGACGACGCCGCACATGATCGCCATCGGATGCGCATCGCGGCGGAACCCGCGGAAGAAGGCCGCGAGCTGCTCGTGCACCATCGTATGGCGGGTGATCGTCGTGTTGAACGTCTGCAGCTCGTCCGCCGAGGGCAATTCGCCGTTCAGCAGCAGATAGGCGACCTCCATGAAGCTCGACTGTTCGGCGAGCTCGCCGATCGGATAGCCGCGGTGCAGAAGCACACCCTCGTCGCCGTCGATGTAGGTCAGGGCCGACCGGCACGAGGCGGTCGACGTGAAGCCGGGATCGTAGGTGAAGGCGCCGGTCTGCGCATATAGCTTGCGGATGTCGACCACGTCGGGGCCGACCGAACCCGACATGACCGGGTATTCGAACTCCTTGCCGTCCAGGGCGAATTTCGCGGTGTCGGTCATGTCTTGTCCTTCCTGTCAGACTGCCATCTGGTCCGCGATTCGGCCGAGGCTTTCCTCTTTGCCCAGAAGCGCGAGCACGTCGAAGATGCCGGGCGATGTCTTGCGCCCGGTGAGAGCGGCGCGGAGCGGCTGGGCGACCTGCCCGAGCTTGGCGCCCCGGGCGTCGGCGACCTGCCGTACCGCTGCTTCGATCGTCTCCTGATCCCACTGCTGCACTGCGTCAAGCGCCGTGTGCAGTTGCGCAAGCAACGATCGGGCTTCCTCAGTGAGCAGGTCCGAGGCGGACGCTTCCAAGGGAAGCGGACGCTGCGTGAAGAGGAAGCGGGCGCCGTCCGCCAGGTCGTTGAGATTGGCGGCACGCGCCTTGAGGAACGGCATCGCCTGGGTGAGCAGCGGGATGCCGTCTTCGCCGTATCCACCGATGTTCGCGACAAGGCGGGCCAGCCGCCCGTCGTCCGCGGCGCGGATATAGTGGCCGTTGAGGTTCTCGAGCTTCTTGAGGTCGAAACGCGACGGGCTCTTGCCGACGCCGGCCAGATCGAACCATTCCACCGCTTGATCGCGGCTGATGATCTCGTCGTCGCCATGGCCCCAGCCGAGGCGAAGCAGATAGTTGTCGAACGCCTCGGGCAGGATCCCGAGCTCGTCGCGATAGGCCTCGATCCCGACCGCGCCGTGGCGCTTCGACAGCTTCGCGCCGTCGGTGCCGTGGATCAGCGGAATGTGGGCGTAGACCGGCTCCGGCCAATCCATCGCGCGGTAGATCGGCAGCTGCCGGAACGCGTTGTTGAGATGGTCGTCGCCACGGATCACGTGCGTCACGCCCATGTCATGGTCGTCGACGACCACCGCGAGCATGTAGGTGGGGGTGCCGTCCGACCGCAGCAGGATGAGATCGTCAAGCTCCGCGTTCTGCACGGTGACCGATCCCTGCACGCGATCCTCGATCGTGGTCGCGCCCTCGCGCGGCGCCTTCAACCGGACGACATAGGGTTGCCCCTCGGGATGATCGGTCCGGTCACGCCAGGGCGAGCGGATGCGCAAGGGACGCTTTTCCGCCTGCGCCGCCTCGCGCTGTGCGGCGATCTCTTCCTGCGTCATGTAGCAGCGATAGGCGTTGCCGCTCGCGACCATCTTGTGCGCGACCTCGGCATGCCGGTCGGCGCGCGCGAACTGGAAGACCGCATCGCCGTCCCAGTCGATGCCGAGCCACTTCAATCCCGCCAGGATCGCGTCGATCGCCGGCTGGGTCGAGCGGGCGCGATCGGTATCCTCGATGCGCAGCAGGAACCTGCCGCCGTGATGGCGGGCAAAAAGCCAGTTGAACAGCGCCGTGCGCGCGCCGCCCAGATGGAGATAGCCGGTCGGCGAAGGGGCGAACCGGGTGACGATCGCCGTGCCCGTGGCGGCGGCGTTCCCGTTCGCGTCGTGATCCACTGTTGCGCCCAACCGCGCCTGCTCCTTAGGGTTCGAGGTGATGGCCTATTCAACCGCGGCGGCCCCTAGCACGCGCATTCCGCGCCTTCAAATCCCGTGGCCCGCGGGAGGGGGCCGGTCGCTCCGGCGGATCGAGCGATGGCTGGAATCGGAACGCGAGCAGCTGCCCTTGTGGCTGCCCGTCATGCTGGGCCTGGGCATCGCGATCTGGTTCGTGTCGCCCGATCCGCGCGCGTGGCGGACGGCGATCCTCGCCGCGACAGGCCTGGGCCTGGGAGCGGCCGCGATCGACGGGCGAACCCGACTGGCGCGGGCGGTCGCGACGGGCGCGCTTGCCGTGGCGATCGGCGTGGCCCTCGCCTGGTGGCATGCCGAGCGCGCTGCCGCACCCGTGCTCGCCCATCCGGCGGTGGTCCGGTTCGCAGGTGTGGTGGAACAGGCGGAACCCCTGACCGCGCGCGGCCTGGTGCGTCTGACGATCCGCCCCGATGCCGGGCTCGGCCTGCCGACCCGCATACGGGTCAACGTCGACGCCGCGAACGTCGGGGATACGATCGCGCCAAGCGATCGGGTGCGCCCGTCGGCGCGATTGCTGCCGCCGCCCGAAGCGGCGGTGCCCGGCGCCTATGATTATGCGCGCGTCGCCTGGTTCGCGGGCATCGGCGCGACGGGACGGGCGTTCGGCCCCCTGTCCGTTTCGAAGAGCGGAAGCGAGGGCGGCGCCGCGTTGCGCGACCGCCTGACGCGCCACATCACCGCGCAGCTCGAGGGGAGCGCGGGGGGCATCGCCGCGGCGCTGGCGACGGGGGACGAGGGGGCGATCAGCCAGGCCGACGCGGAGGCCATGCGCCGCGCGGGACTGGCCCACCTGCTGTCGGTCAGCGGGTTGCACATCACCGCGGCGGTCGGCGCGACGATGCTCGTCGTGCTGCGCCTGCTCGCCCTCTGGCCTTGGCTCGCGCTGCGCGTTCGCCTGCCCCTCGTCGCCGCCATGGCGGGCGCGGCCGCGGCGATCGGCTATACCTGGCTGACCGGCAACCAGATCCCCACGATACGATCATGCGTCGCCGCGCTGATGGTGCTGGCGGCAATGGCGATGGGACGGCAGGCGATCACGCTGCGACTGGTGGCCGGCGGTGCCCTCGTCGTCCTGATCGGTTGGCCGGACGCGCTCGTCGGGCCGAGCTTCCAGCTCTCCTTCGCCGCGATCGTGTCGATCGTCGCGTTCCACGAGCATCCCCGGATCGCGTCGCTGTTCGCCGCGAAGGAGGACACGCGCGTGCGCCGCGTCGCGCGGGAGCTGTTGTCGCTGCTGGTCACCGGCCTGCTGGTCGAGGCGGCGCTGATGCCGATCGCGATCTACCATTTCCACAGGGCGGGTATTTATGGCGCCTTCGCCAATATCGTTGCGATACCGCTGACCACATTCGTCATCATGCCGCTGGAGGCGTTCGCGCTGCTGATGGATGCGGCGGGGCTTGGAGCACCCTTCTGGTGGATGACGGGAAAAGCCATGGCGCTGCTGCTGTGGATCGCCCGATCCGTCGCCGCGCTGCCGGGGTCCGCCATGGCGCTCGCCACCGTGCCGGCATCGGCCTTTGCCCTGTGCGTCGGTGGCGGCCTGTGGCTGGCGCTATGGCAGTCCTCGGTCCGCTGGCTGGGCGGGGTGCCGCTGGTCGCGGGTTGCCTCTGGATGGCGTTCACGCCGGCGCCCGACATCCTGATCACGGGCGACGGCAGGCACCTTGCGGTGCGCACCCGCGACGGTCTGGCCGTTCTGCGCGACAGGTCCGGCGACTATGTCCGCAACATGCTGCGCGAAACCGGAGGCGGGCAGGACGATCCGATGCTGGTGTCGGATCGTCCCGAAGCGCAATGCACACGCGACGCCTGCGCGATCGCGCTCGTCCGCGGCGGACGGCACTGGCGCCTCCTCGCGACGCGCAGCGCCTATCCCTTGCCATGGGAGATGCTCCGCCAGGCGTGTGCGCATGCCGACATCGTCGTCAGCGACCGCCGTCTCCCCGCGCGGTGCCGTCCCCGCTGGCTGCGGCTCGACCTCGGCGTCTTGCGGCGCACGGGCGGCGTTTCGATCGCGCTCGCGTCGCAGCGCGTCGTCACCGTTCGGACGCCCGAGGATGCCCATCCCTGGGTGACGCCGCCGCATGCGACGCCCGCCCAGACGATTCGGTATCGGGACGTCTCTGCGAATCCAGGGACGCGCCGTACCCATGCTGCCAGCTTTGCGCGCAATCCGGGATTGCTCGGTCGCGGGTTCTGACGACGATCGAAGCGCGGCCCGACCCGTATCGCGATCGAGAGCCGCGATGCGCTGACTTGACCGTCGCGCCGGCACGCCGCGGAACCGTCGCGGGCAGGCGCGTGCCGCGCTATTCCCGCCCTCGTGTATCCTGCGATCTGTCGCGAGGCACAGCAACTGTCGCGAGCTCCAGGAAATAGCGATACGGACGGGCGAAACCCGATGGCGCTGCGGATCCCCCTCCGCGACGGCGAAGGAAGGAAGCGCCCGGCGGTCGTGTGTGCCGGCTCGCATGGACGCATGCGGTCGCGGCTTACAGCGGCCGTCGCGATCCACACAAATACGCAGACGCATCCGCTGCCCCGGCGCTGAAACGTCAGGGGCGGGGGTGATTCCGTTCCCAGCCGTCAATCGTATCGACGCAGGATACCGGACAGCTTGCCCTGAACGCGGACGATGTCGGGGCGATAGCGCTGCGGCTCATAGGCGCGATTGGCCGGGTCGAGCCGGATCATCGCGCCCTCGCGCCGGAAATATTTGAGCGTCGCTTCGCTGTCCTCGATCAACGCGACGACGATCTCGCCGTCACGCGCGGTCTCGGTACGCCGAATGAGCGCATAGTCGCCGTCGAGGATCCCCGCCTCGACCATCGAGTCGCCCGACACCTCGAGCGCATAATGCTCCCCCGATCCGAGCAGCGCCGCCGGGACGGCGAGCATCGAACTGCCCTCGAACGCCTCGATGGGGACACCCGCCGCGATCCGCCCATGCAGCGGGATCTCGACGACGTCATTTGCGGGCGTGGGTGCGGGGCGAACGTTGCCGCGCGCCGGTGCGGCCGCCGGCGCCGCTGCCGCGGCCGACGTCTTCTCGGGACGTTCCGGCATCCGCAGCACTTCCAGCGCGCGCGCGCGGTTGGGCAATCGGCGGATGAAGTTGCGTTCCTCCAGCGCGCTGATCAGCCGATGCACGCCGGATTTTGACTTGAGGTCGAGCGCCTCCTTCATCTCCTCGAACGACGGGGAGATGCCGGTCTCTTCCAGTCGATCATTGATGAAGCAGACAAGCTCGTGCTGCTTGCGCGTGAGCATGGGCGGTCCTTCCCGTCAGAACAGACGCGGAACTTCTAGGGAACACCTAACGTGCCGTCAAGCGATCATCAGAACCTGGGCCGAGTCGCCGGCGCGGGCCGGGGGGGCGCCGGCCGGACGGACGACGAGGCAATGCGAGCGCGCCAGCGTCAGCAGCATCGAACTGTCCTGGATGGTCGACGCATAGGCCCGGCCGTCCCGCAGTTCCGCACGCAGATAGTCCGTCCGTGGGCCGTTGGCGGGCAGATCCTCGCCGAGCAGGACGCTGGTCGCGCGGGGCAGGGGATCGGCGGCACCGGCCAGGTGCGCGATCATCGGCCGGACGAACAGCATGGCGGTGACGAAGGCGGAGACGGGATTGCCCGGCAAACCGAGCAGCGTCGCCGCGCCGAGCCGGCCTGCCATCATCGGCTTGCCCGGGCGCAGCGCGATCCGCCAGAAGTCGATGCGGCCGCCCGCCGCCTCGATCGCGGGACGGACCAGATCGTGATCGCCGACCGACGCGCCGCCGGTCGTGACGAGCAGGTCGGCGTCGACCATGGAGAAGGCGTCGCGCAGTGTCCGCAGCTCGTCCGGGAGAATGCCTAGGTCCACCAGGTCGACCGGCAGGTCCGCCAGCATCGCCGCCAGCATCGCGCGATTGGATTCGGGCAGCTCGCCCGGCGTCCGCTGCGTCCCGGGTGCGACCAGTTCGTCTCCGGTCGCGCAGATGGCGACGCGGATGCGGCGACGCACCGAAATCGCGCCGACGCCGCCTGTCGCGGCGACGGCAAGGCGGGCGGGCGTGATCCGCTCGCCGCCTGCGATCAATCGGTCGCCTTCGGTGAAATCCAGCCCGCGGCGGCGGACGTTGCGTCCGGCCTGGCGCGGACCCTCGCCGACCAGGCGGATCGTCGCTCCGGCCGCCTCGACCTCTTCCTGCACCATCACGGTATCGGCGCCATCGGGTAGCGCGGCGCCGGTAAAGATGCGGACCGTCTCTCCCACGCCGACGCGGCCGGCGAAGGGACGTCCGGCGGCGCTCTCCCCGATCATCGTCCAGGGCCCGGGCAAATCGGCGGCGCGGATCGCATAGCCGTCCATGGCGGACAGGTCGTGAGCGGGCTGCGTCCGCTGGGCCCGAACGTCTTCTGTCGCCCAGCGACCATGTGCGGCGAGGAGCGGCACGGTCTCGATCGCGACCGGCGTCGCGAGCGCGAACAGCCGCGCCTGCGCCTCCGCGATCGGCAGCAGGCTCATGCCGCCTGCCAATCGCCCGACGCGCCACCGGATTTGGCGAGCAGGCGCAGGCCGCTGATCGTCATGCCGCGATCGAGCGCCTTGGCCATGTCGTAGATCGTCAGCAAGGCGACGGACGCCGCAGTGAGCGCCTCCATCTCGACGCCGGTCTTGCCCTCCGTCGCCGCGGTCGCGGTGGCGGTGATGCCGTCGGCCGCGATCGCCAGGTCGAGGGTGACGCGGGTCAGCGGCAACGGATGGCACAGGGGGATGAGGTCGGCGGTGCGCTTCGCCGCCATGATGCCGGCGATCCGTGCCACGGCGAGGACATCGCCCTTCCTCGTCGCACCATCGCGGATGGCGGCAAGCGCATCGGCGGCGATCGCGATATGGCCGGTCGCGGTCGCTTCGCGCGTCGTCACCGCCTTGCCGGCGACGTCGACCATGCGGGCGGCGCCATCGGCGTCGATGTGGGTCAGGCCGCTCATCCGAGCAACGCCTTGGTCGCGGCGGTGAGGTCGGGCTGGCGCATCAGCGATTCGCCGATCAGGAAGCAATGCACGCCATGGTCCGCCAGCGCGTCGAGGTCGGCGCGTGACGACAGCCCGCTTTCCGCGACGAAGGTGCACCCCGGTGGCGCCCTGTCGACCAGCTGGAACGTGCGGCGAAAATCGACGGTGAAGTCATGGAGGTTGCGGTTGTTGACGCCGATCAGCCGCGATTTCAGCCGTAGCGCGCGATCGAATTCGTGCGCATCATGGACTTCGACCAGCACGTCCATGCCGCAGTCGAGGGCGCTCGCCTCGATTTCCGCCATCTGGCCGTCGTCGAGGGCGGAGACGATGATCAGGATCGCATCGGCGCCGATCGCGCGCGACTCGGTCGCCTGCCACGGATCGACCATGAAATCCTTGCGGATCACCGGCAGGCTGCATGCGCCACGCGCGGCGATGAGGTCGTCGTCGCAGCCGCGGAACCATTGTTCGTCGGTCAGCACCGACAAGCAGGCGGCGCCGCCTGCCTCATAGGCGCGGGCGTGCGCCGGCGGATCGAAATCCTCGCGGATCAATCCCTTGGACGGGCTCGCTTTCTTGATTTCGGTGATCAGCGCATGGCCCTGCTTGGCGTCGAGCGCCGCGCGGAACCCGCGCGGGCGCGTCACGGATGCGATCCGGGCGTCCAGGTCGGCGAGACTGGTCGTCGCCTTTCGGGCGGCGACCTCGGCGCGCTTGGTTTCGACGATGCGGGAGAGGATGGTGGTCATCGGTAGGCGATCCAGCGGTCGAGCAGCGCGCCGGCGCTGCCGTCATCGAGGACGCGTGCGGCGTCGCGCGCGCCCCCGGCAAGGGAAGTGGCATGGCCCGCGACGACGAGCGCCGCCGCGGCGTTGAGCAGGACGGCATCGCGATAGGCGCCATCCTCACCGGCCAGCAGATGCCGCAGGGCGGCGGCGTTATAGGCGGGATCCCCGCCACGCAGCGCGGCAAGCGGATGCCGGGCGAGGCCCGCGTCCTCGGGCGCGATCCGCGCGGGGAGGGCGGCGGTGCCGACGCAGACGGCGATGCTGGGGCCGGCGGTGGAAAGCTCGTCCAGACCCTCTTCGCCCGCGATCACCGCTGCAGCCTCGGTGCCGAGCTGTGCCAGCGCTTCGGCATAGAGGCCGGTGTAGTCCGGGCGCGCGATGCCGAGCAGCTGGCGCGAGACGCGCGCCGGATTGGCCAGCGGACCCATCAGGTTGAAGATCGTCCGCTTGCCGATGCGGCGGCGGATCGGGGTGATGCGCTTCATGGCGGGATGATGGTTGGCGGCGAACAGGAAGGCGATGCCGAGGTCGGCCAGGCTGCCTTCGGCGGTCGCGCCCGCCACGTCGAGGTCGAGGCCGAGCGCCTCGAGCGTGTCGGCCGCGCCGGCCTTGGACGATGCGGCACGATTGCCGTGCTTCGCGACCGGCACGCCGCAGGCGGCGACGACGAGTGCGACCGCGGTCGAGACATTCAGCGTGTGGTGGCCGTCGCCGCCCGTGCCGCAGACGTCGATCGCGCCCGGCGGTGCCGCGATGGGCACCATGCGTTCGCGCAGGCTGCGCGCCGCCTCGGCGATCTCGAGGCTGGTCTCCTCGCGATCGGACAGTGCGAGCAGGAAGGCGCCGATATCCTCTTCGGAGGCTCGGGCGTCGAGAATGTCCGCGAACGCCTGGCGCGCGCTTTCGCGCGACAGCGGCGTCGACGGGTCGGGCAGCAGGGAATGGCTGGTCACGCGGCGATCGCCCGCGTCGCGATGCCCGCGGCCTTCAGGAAGTTGGCGAGCATGGCATGGCCGTGTTCGGTGGCGATGCTCTCGGGATGGAATTGCACCCCGTGGATCGGCAGGCTTTCGTGGCGGAAGCCCATGACGTTGCCGTCGTCGGCGCGCGCGTTGACCACCAGCGGCGCCGGAACGTCGTTGACGATCAGGCTATGGTAACGCGTCGCGGTGAAAGGCGAGGGCAGGCCCTCGAACAGCCCGGTGCCGTCGTGCAGGACCGGCGAGGTCTTGCCGTGCATCAGGCCGCCCCTCTCGACCCGGCCGCCGAAATACTGACCGATCGCCTGATGCCCCAGGCAGACCCCGAGCAGCGGCCGACCGGCCTCGGCACAGGCGCCGACCAGGTCCAGGCTGACGCCAGCCTCGTTGGGCGTGCAGGGGCCCGGCGAGATCAGGAACGCCTCCGCACCCGACGACAGCGCCTGCCCCGGCGAGATCGCGTCGTTGCGGACCACCTCCACCTTCGTGCCCAGTTCCATCAGATAATGGACGAGGTTCCAGGTGAAGCTGTCATAATTGTCGATGACGAGGATCATCGCTGCGCCATAGCGCAACGGCTAGGCCACGCAACGGCTGTCGCCCGAGAGTCATCTTCCGGCAATGTGGCCCCGGCAATGCAGGTTCGGGCACCATGGGCCGGCAATGAGCATGGCGTATCGCAGACGATGCGATATGGAGCCCGAACCGTGCTTGATCGTTGATTGGCGCAGAAGGAGACGTTGTGATGTTTCGCCCCCTGATCGTTGCCGCGCTGATCGGCCTCCCCGCTGTCGCTCCGGCGCAGACCGCAGAATCGGCCAGATCGGCGGAACAGGCGGCGAGCGGCCAGCCGCCCCAACGCGTGCGTAGCGTCACGCTCAACCGGGGCGAGAAATGCCCGCAGAGCAGCAGCAACGAGATCGTCGTCTGCTCGACGCTCGATCAGCCCTATCGCATTCCCAAGCAGTTCCGTGACAGCGGCCCCATCCCGGCGCAGAATCAGAGCTGGGTGAACCGCACGGCGACGATGGATCAGGTCGGCCGCGTCGCCGGGGGACTGCCCGACACCTGTTCGCCGGTGGGCACCGGCGGACAGAGCGGATGCGCCCTCGCGGCGAACCGCCAGTGGGCGGCCGAGGAACGGGCCAAGCGCGCCGCGGCCGAACAGGTGCCCTGACGCGCTACTGGCCGAATCCGGCCTCCGCGGCACGGGCGACCGCGTCGCGAGCCGCGGCGAGGATGGCACCAGCCTTGGCTTCGCATTCCCGCTGTTCGTAGGCCGGCACGCTGTCGGCGACCACGCCGGCGCCGGCCTGTGCGTGGATCATGCCGTCCTTCACGATCGCCGTCCGCAGCACGATGCATGAGTCCATCGACCCGTCCGGCGAGAAATAGCCGACGCCGCCGGCATAGGCGCCGCGCCGTTCCGGTTCGAGTTCCGCGATGATCTGGCAGGCGCGCACCTTCGGCGCGCCGGAGACGGTACCGGCCGGGAAACCCGCGAACAGCGCATCGATCGCGTCGCGATCGGGATGCAGCGTGCCGACGACGTTCGATACGATGTGCATGACGTGGCTATAGAATTCGATCCCATAGCTCGCCGTGACCCTGACCGATCCCGGTGCCGCGGCACGGCCGACGTCGTTGCGACCGAGGTCAAGCAACATCAGATGCTCTGCCCTCTCCTTGGGATCCGCGAGCAGGCTCTGCCGGTTCGCCTCGTCCTCCGCGGCGGTGCGGCCGCGCGGGCGGGTGCCCGCGATGGGACGGATCGTCACCGCATCGTCGCGCACGCGCACCAGGATTTCCGGACTGGAGCCGATCAGCGCGAAGCCGGGCAGGTCGAGGTGGTACAGGAACGGCGAGGGATTGATCCGCCGCAGGCTGCGATAGAGTTCGAGCGGCGGCAATGCGAAGGGCGCGGAGAAACGCTGCGCCAGCACGACCTGAAAGATGTCGCCGGCGCGAATATAGTCCTGCGCGCGCAGGACCATCCGCTCATAGGCGGCGGGCGCCATCGCGGGGGTGTAGACCGGCTCCGTCGCCAAGGCGCGGACGGGGGCCGGCAGGGGCGTTCCCGCGAGCCGCGCGGCCACATCGTCGAGCCGCGCCTCGGCCGCCGCGACCCGCGCCGCGGCCGCCGCGACCCGTGCCGCGGCATCGCCCTCACCGGGCCACAGCGGCGCGACCAGATACAGCGCATCGGCAAGGCGGTCGAAGACGAGGATCGTCGTCGGGCGCACGAAGAGCATGTCGGGCAGGCCGAGCGGATCGGTGGCGGGCGCGTCGAGCCGTTCGACGAGGCCGATCGTCTCATAGCCGAAATAGCCCACCAGGCAGGCGAGCGCGGGCGGCAGATCGACGGGCACCTCGCCCCGGCACTCGCCGACCAATGCGCGCAGAGCGTCGAGCGTGGGGCGGCCGGCCGGCGCGAAGGCGTCGCGATCGGTCGACCAGTTGCGGTTGATCTCGGCCGAGTCGCCGCGCGCGCGGAAGACGAGGTCGGGGGCGAGCCCGATCAGGCTGTACCGCCCCCGGGTCGCGCCGCCCTCGACCGATTCCAGCAGATAGTCGCCGCGTCCAGGCTCGATCAGCTTCAGCGCGGCGGCGACGGGCGTGTCGGTATCCGCGACCTGCCGTCGCCAGACGAAGGCGGGGCCGCCCGCGGCGAGCGCGTCGATCGCCTGTTGCACGTCAGTTGCCGGCGGCCGGGTTCGCGCCGCTGAGCTCCGCCCGCACGCGCGCCAGGGCACCCGTGTCGGTCTTCACGCCGACCTGATTACGGACCGCGCGTGCGAACTGGTCGACATATTCGCGTCCGACGATCCGGGCGAGATCCTGCCGCGTCCCGGTGACGAGCTGGGCGTTGCCGCGCGCGTCGCCGGGTGTGACGCGATCGAGGTCGACGATCAGCCAGCCCGATTTATTCGGTGCTTCCAGCATCTTCGCACTGCCCGGCACCATGCTGAACATCAGCACCAGGCCAGGCTGCGCGCCGCGGGGATTGGCGGCGAGCTGGCCGCGGACCGCGGAGATCGCCTGCGGCGGCGGCAATGCGCGCCCTGCGCCTGCCAGCGCCTGCGCCAGCGGCATGCCCTTGTTGACCTTGGCCAGGACCTGCGCCGCCAGCGTGCGCGCCGCGGCACGGGCGCGGTCGGCACGGATGTCGGCGACGACCGCGTCGCGCACCTGCGCCAGCGGTCGGGGTGTCGCGGGCGTGATCCGACCGAGAGCGACCAGCGCGAAGCCGCCGTCCTGGCCCAGCGGCACGAGCTGCGCCGCATCGCCTTCCTGCATCTGGAAGGCCGCGGCGACGATCGGGGCAAGCTTCGGATCGGCGGGGGTGCCGGGCGCATCGGGATTGATGCCGCTGGTCAGAAGCGGTTGCGTCTGCTGCCCCGTGAGCTTCTGATCGGCGACAGCTTCGTCGAACGTCGTGTTGCGGGCGAGCGAATCATCGAGCGCATCGTGGATTTGCCGCAGCGCCTGCTCCTGCTTCTGCTTGGTCAGTTCCGCGACGATCTCCGGCCGCGCCTGCTCCAGCGTCTTGCCCGGGACGTCGGCGATGGTGTCGACGCGCGCGACGATCCAACCGAGCGCGCCGCGCACCGGCCCGATCACCGCGCCCTTGGCGGCACCGAATACGGCGTCCGCCGCCGCGGCGGAGGTCGCCGCCCGATAGGCGTCCTTCGTCATCGCCTTTTGAATCGAAGGCTCGAGCCCGGCCGCGCGGGCCGCGTCGGCGAGCGCGGCGCCGCCCTTGACCTTCGCGGCAAGGGCGTTCGCGCCGGCCTGGTCGAGCACGACGACCTGCGTGATGTCGCGCTTCTGCACCGCGGCGTAGCGCACCTTCTGCTCGTTATAGACCTGCGCGATCTCCTGGTCGGTCGGCGCGACGCGCGCCTTGACCTGGTCGGGCGTGACGATTGCATAGCGGACGGTGCGCCGCTGCGGCACGGTGTAGCGCGCGATACCGCGACGATAGGCGGCCTGGATTTCGGCATCACTCGGCGCCGCGCCCGTGTCCATCGCCTGTGCCGGGATGAAGCCGCTCCGCCCGTCGCGCTTCTCGAGCAGCAGGCTGGCATAGGGCAGCGCGACCTTCTGCGGGAACTGCGTCGCGCCCTGCGTCGGCAGGATGAGCTGCTGCGCCATCAGGCCGCGCGCGATGTCGCTGCGCACCTGCGCGTCGGTCAGCCGCCGCTGTTGCAACAGTTGCTGATAGATGGCGGGATCGAATTGGCCGTTGGGCCCGCGAAGCCCCGGAATGCTGGCGATCTGGCCGTCGACCGCACGCTTCGAGACGATCATGCCTTGATCATGACCGAATTCGTCGAGCGCGAGGCTGTTGACGGAGCGGTCGAGCGCCGCCTGCATTCCGCCCTGGGCGATCAGGTCGGCCATGGTGATCGTCGGCTGTTGCTGCCGCGCATCCTGCAGCTCGCTCTGCATGCGGCTTTCCAGGTCGGCGACGGAGACCTTCTCGCCCCCGACCTTGACGACGTAATTGCCCGTGAGGCCGCCGCTGGTTCCGCCACGCAGCCCTGTGACGTCGCCGGCCGCGAATGCGATCGCGATGACGCCCAGAACGACGAAGGTGACGATGACGCCGGCCTTGGAATTGATGATCCGGCGGAAGAAGCTGAGCATGAAAGAGGCCGATCGTCCCTTGATGAGTTGCACGGGCTTTACGGGGATGGCGGCTTGCCATCAAGCGCGCGCCGCGCCATCGCCGGACCCACAAAAGAACATGGGTCAAGGGGAAGACGATGACGCGGCGCAAGCTGGTGGCAGGCAATTGGAAGATGAACGGGTCGCTCGCGTGCCTCGACGAGTTGGACGGTATCGCCGCGGCGGCGGCCGAGTCACCCGGCGTCGACGTCGCGGTCGCGGTACCCTTCACGCTGATCGCGCCGGCGGCGCAGCGCGTGCCCGCCCTGATGATCGGCGCGGAAGACGTGCATGAGGCGGATAGCGGGGCGCACACGGGCTGCGTCTCCGCCGGCATGGTGCGCGAGGCGGGCGCGCGGTTTGCGATCGTGGGCCATTCCGAGCGGCGTGCCGACCAGGGAGAGACCAGCCACGATGCCTGGGCGAAAGCGGCGGCTGCGCGACGCCATGGCCTGACGGTGATCGCCTGCTGCGGCGAGACGGAGGCGGAACGCAACGCCGATCGCGCCGAGCGCGTCGTCCAGGCGCAGATCGAGAAATCGGTGCCCGACCATGCCGACGGCAGCTGGTTCACTTTGGCCTACGAACCCCGCTGGGCCATCGGGACGGGCCGCACGCCGACGCTGGAGGATATCCAGTCGATCCATGCCATTGCGCGCGCCAAGTTGCGCATGCTCGTCGGCGACGCGGCGGACGGCATCCGCATCCTGTATGGCGGTTCGGTCACCGGCGACAATGCGGCCGGCATCCTTTCGTGTCCCGACGTGGACGGCGCGCTGGTCGGCGGCGCAAGCCTGACCGCCGCGAAGTTCGTGCCGATCATTCGCGCGGCGGCGGCGCTGTAGGCACAACGCCGCTTACGCCGCGGTCAGCGTTGCGAAAGGCGTGGTGCGGCATCATCTGATCGATGATGATCGCGCCGCGACGAAGCTTTGACCAGCGTGGGCTCGGGGAACGGGCAGGGGCTGCCGCGCTCACCGCATTGATGGTGGGCGGACTGGGGTTCGTGTTGCTGCACGGACTGGCGGCGGGATTCCTGCCGCCGGCGATGCAGCAGGGCCTCGACACCTTCACCGTCCTGCCCGATCCTCCCCCGCCGCCCGAGCGCGTCGTGCCGCCGCCGAGGAAGGTGATGCGGCCCAGCGGCAAGGCGTCCCCGCCGAACATCCGTTCCAAGGCGACCGAGGTCACCGCACCCGTACCGGTGATCATGACCGTACCGCCGCCGATCGTCGTCGCGCCCTTGCCCAATGTCGGCGTGCAGGCGACGTCGGGCGCCTCCGATCGTCCGGGGCCGGGGACCGGCGCCGGCGGCATCGGCAATGGCAATGGCGCGGGCGGCGACGGCGACGGCGACGGCAGCGGGCTGGAGCGCACACCCGTCCTTGTCCGCGGCGACGTACGCGGTCGCGACGTCCCGCGCTGGGCATTGGAGGAGGGCTTTCACGGCACGGTCCGCATGCGGTATCGCGTCGGGATCGATGGCCGTGCCAGCGACTGTCGCGTCGTCGGCACCAGCGGCAGCGCGGAGATCGATGCGATCACCTGTCGCGCGGTCGAGACGCGGTTCCGCTATCGTCCCTGGCGCGATGCCGACGGGCGGCCCGTCCCCTCGACCGTGTTGCGCGATCAGGAGTGGGACATTCCCGGCGACGCCGAACTCAACGCGCGGCGAAGCGGGTCTTGAGCAGCTGGTAGCAGGCGCGCAGCGCGAAGGCGTCGCCTCCCTTGGGTCGCCCGGGCTTTGCCGCCGGTCGCCAGGCGAACACGTCCATGTGCGCCCAGGGCACGCCCTTCGGAACGAAGCGGCGTAGGAACAGGGCGGCCGTGATCGCGCCGGCGAAGCCGCCGTCGGGCGCATTGACCATGTCTGCGATGTCCGACTTCAGCATCTCGTCATAGCCGTCCCAAAGCGGCAGGCGCCACAGCGGATCGTGTACCGTCGCACCGGCTGCGAGCAGATCCGCGGCCAGCACCTCGTCGTCGCTGAACAGCGGCGGCAGGTCGGGCCCCAGCGCGACGCGCGCGGCCCCGGTCAGCGTCGCGAAGTCGAGGATCAGCTCGGGAGCCTCCTCGCCAGCCCGGGTCAGCGCGTCGCCCAGGATCAGGCGTCCCTCCGCATCGGTGTTCGTGTTCTCGACCGTAAGGCCGGCACGGCTCCGCAGCACGTCACCCGGCCGGAACGCATTGCCCGCGACGGCATTTTCCACCGCCGGGATCAGCAGATGCAGCCGAATGGGCAGCTTCGCCGCCATCACCAGCCCGGCCAGCGCCAGCGCATGGGCCGCGCCACCCATGTCCTTCTTCATCAGGCGCATGGCGGTCGAGGGTTTGAGATCGAGGCCGCCGGTGTCGAACACCACGCCCTTGCCGATGATCGCGACGCGCGGGTGTGCCGCGTCGCCCCAGACGAGCTCGATCAGCCTGGGCGCCCGCTCCCGCACCGCGGCCTGGCCGACCGCGTGGATCATCGGATATCCGCTCGCCAGCGCCTCGCCGCGCGTCACCGACAGCGTCGCATGATGCTCCTGCGCCAGCGCCGACGCGGCGTCTTCGAGTTCGGCGGGGCCGAGGTCCGACGCGCCGGTGTTGACGAGATCGCGGACGCGCGCGGTCGCGGTCGCGACGCGCACGGTATCCTCGATCACCGCGGGTTCGGTGGTCAGGAGGACGCGTGGACCGGAAGGATCGCCTTTGCGATACAGGTCGAACCGGTGCTGTGCGAGCAACCAGCCGAGTGCCGCCGCGCCGGCGTCGGCGTCGGCAAGACGATAGGTGCCCGGCGGCAGCGAGGCGCCGAGCGACGCGATCCGCCACGGCGAGCTGGCCGGTTCGTCGCAGACCAGCAGCATCGACCAGTCGTCCGCCGCCTCCGCCGGGAGCACGGCACGGTCGCCCGCCTTGCCGGTCAGACCATGCGCGGCGACGGCGGTACGGACTCGCTGCGGTTGCGCGGTCAGCCAGGCGGCGAAGCGATCCGGCGGCACGACCTGGATCGTGCGTGCAGGTTGGCCGCGGTCGGGCTGGAGCAGCGCGGCGAAATCGGTCCCGGTCATTGTGCGGGGCTCACCAGGAACTGCTCGAAGGGCTGCGCGATGCCCGGCAGCGCAAAGGTCGCGATCGACAGCGTCCGCCCCGGATAGGTGACCCGGAAGCCGCGGTAGACGAATCCGCCCCGCAGCCTCGAACGGCCGACCTGCGTGAAGCCGGTCGGTTCGCCGAGCGCGGACAGGCTCGTGCGATAGTCCGCCTGCGCCGAAGGTGTGAAATAATAATTCGCGTCTTCGGTGAGAAGCGCGCGGTCGAGCGTACCGCCGCGCAGCTGATCGAACAGCCGGCGCGCCTGCGTCAGCGCTTCGGCATCGCCTGGAATGGTTGCGGCGGCGGGCGGCAGGATGACCTTGGCGACGCCGTTCGCGATGCGGCTCTGCGCATCGGAAAACCAGGCATTGGTCAGCACGACGACCGCGGCGCGATCCTTCGGAAACACGATGTTCTCCGACAGGAAGCCGACCGCCTCGCCGCCATGTTCGACGATCGGATGTCCGTCGCGCGTCCCGACATCGACGCCAAGCCCGTATCCCGTCCCGGACCCGTCGGCGAGCTTGATCTCGGTCTCCTGAGCCTGCCAATCGGCGGCGGGCAGCAGGGCGCGATCGATGCGCGCGATGTCCCATTTGGCGAGGTCCTGGGCGCTCATCGCCAATTCCCCTGCCGCGTAGAGCCAGCCGGGCGCCGCCGGCGTCTCGACCCGGACGGGGCCCAGCGCATAGCGCTTGTACCCCTGGGGGAAGCCGGGGCCGACCGCCTTGTCCTGATCGATCGCACGGATGCCCAGGGGCTGGAAGATCCGCCGCTGGAGAAAGGTCAGCAGCGGCTCGCCGGCAACTTTCTCTACGATCATGCCCGCCACGACATAGCCGGTGTTGGAATATTGCCACTGCGTGCCGGGCGGGAAGTCCAGCTTCTCGGAACCCCAGCGGCGCACGATCTCGCGCGGGGTGACGGGCAATGCCATCGCCTTGAAGCTATAGTCCTGTGGCCAATAGTCGCGCAGGCCGGACGTGTGGCTGAGCAACTGGCGGATGGTGATACGGTCGCCCTCGGTGACGCCGGAGACATATTCGCTGACGGGATCGTCGAGCTTGAGCTTGCCTTCGTCCGCCAGCATCAGGATCGCCGCGGCGGTGAACTGCTTGGAGATGGAGGCAATCTGGTACAGCGCTGCGGGATCGGCAATCTTCGCGGTCTCAGACTGTTTCCCATAGGCCTTGGCCAGGACGATCCGCCCGTCGCGTACGACCGCGATCGACGCCGACGGTACGCCCGTGTCGCGCAGCGTATCGGCGACGATGGTATCGATCTTCGCGCTTTCGGCCGGGGTCAGCGCCTGGGCGAGGGCGGGGGCGGGGGCCGCGAGCAGCGCGGCGACGATCAGACGACGAAGCATGCGCGCCACCGAAACAGAAAGCGGGCGCAGGCGCAATGGGATCGGCGCCCGGCCTGGAAGGAAGATCTATGACGCCGGTACGCCGTAGAGGTCGTGCTCGTCGGCATCCTCGATGACGACGGACACGATATCGCCGGCGGCCAGGTGTGCAGCGTCGCGCAGGAAGACCTGGCCGTCGATCTCCGGTGCGTCCGCCTGACTGCGGCCGGTCGCCCCTTCGTCGCCGACCTCATCGATGATCACGGGCAAAGTGCGGCCGACCTTCGCCTGGAGCTTCGCCGCCGAAATCGCCGCGGTCTTCTCCATGATCCGGGCGTAACGCTCTTCCTTCACCGCCTCGGGAACGTGATCCGGCAGCGCGTTCGCGGCCGCCCCCTCGACGGGTTCGAAGCGGAACGCGCCGACACGGTCGAGCTGCGCCTCGTCGAGCCAGTCGAGCAGATACTGGAAATCCGCCTCGGTCTCCCCCGGAAAGCCGACGACGAACGTTGAGCGGATCGCGATGTCCGGGCAAATCCTCCGCCATTCGTCAATGCGCTGGAGAACCTTGGCATCGTTGCCCGGGCGCTTCATCGTTCGCAGCACCGACGGGGCGGCATGCTGGAACGGAATGTCGAGATACGGCACCACGAGCCCCTCCGCCATCAGCGGGATGACCTGGTCGACATGGGGATAGGGGTAGACGTAGTGCAGCCGGACCCAGGGTGCGATGCGCCCGAGTTCGCGCGCGAGATCGGTCATGTGGGGCACGACCTCGCGCCCGTGCCACATCCGCGGCTCCTTGCGGATGTCGATGCCATAGGCGCTGGTGTCCTGGCTGATCACCAGTAGTTCGCGCGTCCCCGCGGCTACGAGCTTTTCCGCCTCGCGCAGGATCGCGTCGGGCCGGCGGCTGACGAGATCGCCGCGCAGCGAGGGGATGATGCAAAAGCTGCAGCGATGATTGCAGCCTTCCGAGATCTTCAAATAACTGTGGTGTCGCGGCGTCAGCTTCAGCCCGGCATCCGGCACGAGGTCGAGATACGGCGACAGGTTCGCCGGCGCGGCGGCGTGAACGGCCTCGACGACCTGCTCATATTGATGCGCGCCCGTGACCGCGAGGACATCGGGAAACCGGGTGCGGATCGCTTCGGCTTCCTTGCCCATGCACCCCGTCACGATGACGCGGCCGTTTTCCTTGATTGCCTCTCCGATCGCCTCCAGGCTTTCCTCCTTGGCGGAATCCAGAAAGCCGCAGGTATTGACGAGCACGACGTCGGCGCCGGCATAGTCGGCCGACATCTGATAGCCGTCGGAACGCAGCTGCGTGAGGATGCGCTCGCTGTCGACGAGATTCTTCGGACAGCCGAGCGAGACCATGCCGACGCGGGGCGGAGAGGGGAGTTTCGTTGCCATGGGAGGTTGCGGCACATAGGCGCAAAACGCGGCGTTTTCCAGACTTGCGTGCGGCTACCAGGCCGCGGTTACCCCCAGCCGGACGTTGAGCGGGCGCGGCGGCGTCGTCTGGTCGCGCATCGCCAGCCGGAACGGATTGCCATAGGCGAAGCGGCTGACCGCCGTGTCCGTCAGATTGTCCACGCCGAGCCGCCAGTCCAGATTGCGCCAGCGCACCCCCGCCGACGCGCCCAGCGACCAGTAGCGCCCCTGGCTGACGTCGAGCAGATCGCCCGTGCCCAGCACCGACCGCCCGACATAGGCGATCGTCGCGCCGACGCGGGGCTGCCACGCCGCCGTCCGGTTCCAGGCGTAGGTGATCGCCGCATTGCCCGCCAGCGGCGGCGTATCGGGCAGGCGCCTGTTGTCGCGTTTCGATTGATCCGCGACGGGGCCGCTGACGCGATTTTCGGTGAACAGCAGCGCCCCGGTCAGGTCGAGGCCCGCGACCGGAATCCAGTCCGCGGTCGCTTCCACCGTATAGATCGAGGCGTTGCCGATATTGTCGGTATAGGGCGCGCCGCGGCGATTGATCAGGTCCGCCTGGATATCCCGCCACCAGGCCGTCGACGCGCTGGCGGCGAAGGCCAGCCCGGTCGCGCCGCTGCGCAGCCGTCGCAGTCCGAATTCGCCCAGCAGGATCGAATCGGGCTTGTAGTTCGCGACGCGTCCGACCCCCTGCGCGACCGCGAGGCCGCCGGTCCTGAAGCCCGTCTGGAAGCGGGCGAAGGCGGCGAGCCGGGCGCCCAGCCGGTAGGAGAGGGCGACGGTCGGATCGAGCCGCTGCGTCGAACGGCCGCGAATATAGCCGCCGCGCGGCGTCGAGGATGGTTCGCCGTCGACGCGGGCGGCGGTTGCACGCAGCCCCGCCGTCACCGACAGCGCGGGGTCGAGCACGAAGGTGGCTTCGCCGAAGACGGACGCCTGCCGCGTGACGTTGCTGACGCCGATGACGTCCGCCTCGCGCCCGACATATTCGAACTTGCGGCTGAGGATCGACTTGTCGCTGATCAACGACACGCCGATCAGCCACGATGCCCCGCTGGCGAAGCTGCGCGACAGCCGGCTTTCGTGCGACACGAGCAGCTTGTCCATGTCCGTGCGATAGGCGACGGGCGGCGGCGGGACGCGGGCGTACGGCGTCGCGTCGAACGTATCGGCCGTCTCGAGCCGCGCGACCCCCGTCGCCGAGACGAGGGACAGGCCGCTCGCCCAGTCATGGCTGATGACCAGGCGTCCGAACAGGAAGCTGCTGTCGAAGGGTTGCGCGATGGCGGCGGCGTGCGCGAGTGGACCGACGACGGGCTCCGCATATTGGCCGTCGCGGCTGACGATATGTTGCGTGGCGCCGCTGGCGTCGACGCGCCATCCGCTCTGCGTCTGCCAACGCGCCGCCAGCCGGCCGCCGCTAACGAAGGTGTCGTTGGTGTCGCGCCGGTGGCGCCGGCTATCGTCGATATAGCCGCCGTCGCGCGCCGTATAGGCGACGCCGCGGATGGCGGCGTTCTCGGCCACCGGCAGGTTCAGCATCGCGGCGAGATCGCCGCCATTGTCGCCATGCGCGGTCATGACCGCGCCCGCGGTGACGGACCCTGCGACGCGTCGTGGATCGGGCGCATTCGAGGTGAGCCGTACCACCCCGCCGATCGCGCCCGCACCGTATAGCGTGCCCTGCGGTCCTTCCATGACCTCGACGCTGCGCATGTCGTAGAGGCGCAGCCCGGGGTCCGCACCGGAGGCGTTGAGCTGGACATCGTCGAGATAGACGCTGGCGGTGGATTGCGTCGTTCCCGAGAAGCTGCTGTCCGCGATGCCGCGGATGAACAGCTTGTTGCGGCCCGGCCCGAGTTGCGTGCTCTGGATCACCGGCAGGGTGCGTGACAGGTCGGTCACCTCGCCCACCGCGCCGTTGGGCAATCGCGGCGTGCCGATCGAGAAGGCGATGCTGCCCGGATATCGCAGCAGGGGGATCGCCTGCTTGCTGGCGGTGACGATGATGTCGGCGCCGTTCGAGTCCGAGCCCTGCGATCGCTCGGCCGGAGGCGCCGGGCGGCGGGCGGGGGCGCGGCGCGTCGGCGTCCGCTGCCGGACCACGCGAAAGCCGCCTCCGCGGATCGGCTCGGCGCGAAAGCCGGTGCCGGCGAGCAACCGATCGAGTGCCACGCGGACCGGCAACAGGCCGGTAACCGCATGGGTGCGGACCGCGTTCAGGCCATGTTCGGTGCTGATGATCTCGATGCCGGTCTGTCGGCCGAGGTCGAGCAGAGCGCGATCGAGCGTCGACGGTGCCAATACGATCGACGTCTCGCGCGGCGGCGCCGCAGCGGCGGGCGATGGCAGGAAGGGAAGGACCAGCGAAAGCAGGAGCGGGACGATGCCCGCGACATGCGCGTCAACGCGGCGTCGTCGCCTCGCTCGCCAGGATCCATGCCTTTCCGTCACGTCGCCACGTCGCCCCGATCAGATCGGCCAGATGCGGTACGTCCCGATCGGCAGTCCCCGTCATCGCGACCATGCCCGTAAAGGGCCGGCTCGACAAGTCGCCCGCCAGCGTGAGACGGAAACTGTACAGGCGGCCGATCCGCGCCGCGACGGTGCCAAGCGGGACCGCGTCGAACGACAGGTGACCCCGGCGCCAGCCGCCGACCTCGTCCGGTGTCACCTTGCTGCGGACGATGCGGCCGTCCGCCACCGCGGCGGCGTCTCCGGCGGTCATCACGACGCGCGCATCCGCGGGCGCGAGCATCACGGACCCTTCGGCGACCGCCACGTCCGTTCGCGTCCCGGTGCGCGCGACGTCGAACACGGTGCCGAGATCGCGGATCGCGAGACCGCCCGATTGCAGCGTGAAGGGCGACTTTTCATCGTGACGAACGTGCAGCGTGATCTCACCGCTTTCGAGCGACGCGGTGCGCGGGTCGCCACGGTCGAGCGATAGGCGCGTTCCGCCGCTCATCTCGATACGCGTGCCGTCCGCCAGCGTGACGGTGCGCGGCTGGCCGTCCGGCGTCGCGACGACATAGGTGCCGGAAGGGGCGGACGTGAGCATGCCGGTAGCGGCCACCACCGCCAGCGCCGCCGCCATCGCACCCCCGGCAACCCAGCCGCGCATGCTCCAACCGCGACGATGACCAGGCAATGGCATGTCGTCGTTGGCGGCCTGCGGCGCGGGAAAGACAGCGGCGGCGATCAGGCGGTCGTCCATCGCGACGCGATCATAGGCCGATGCATGGGCGGGGTCGGCTTCGAGCCAGAGGGTGAACGCCTCCCACTCGCGCGGCGACATCTCATCCTGGCGCAGGTGCCAGGCGATCGCCGCATCGATAATCGTCCGGTCAGCCTGCACGCGTGGGACCCCTTTCATCCTCTAGACGACGCGGATCATCCAAACCCTCATCGGCGTGCTGCAATCTGTCGTGAATTTGTCGATAGGCCCTTTGCAGGAGCTTTTCGACGCCGCTGACGCTGATCCCCAGCGTGCCTGCGATGACGCGCTGCGACTCCCCCTCGATCCGGAATAGTCGCAGCGCCGTCGCCATCCGCTCCGGCATGTCGGCGATCGCGGCTTCGACCACGCGCAGCTGGCTGCGCGCGAACAGCGCGCGTTCCGCATTCGGCACTTCATCGGCCGCCGGCATCGTCTCCAGCCACGCCGATTCCCGGGCCACGCGGCGACTGCCGGCGATGCGGCGGTCGGTCGCCAGATTGGCGGCGACGCGATACAGAAAACCGGCCGGCTGCGCGACGGGGCCGTCGCTCAACCGGTCGAGCCGCAGCCACATGTCCTGCAGCACGTCCTCCGCGTCGTCGCGACTGCCCAGCCGCGCCGTCAGCATGCGCAGCAGCATCGGTCGCTGTTCGAGGAAGATGCCGCGCAGCCCGTCTTCCGCCAATCCGCCCGAATCCCAAGCTTCAGGCCGGAAATGCCAGCCCTTCTGTCGCAGCCATGTCCGCGATTGCGGCAGCTTGCAAGGCCGCCGCCTCCCGCGGCCGCGCCGCGGCGATCGCGTCGCCGTCACGATGCCCCGCGCCCGGATGGCACATGACGAGATGCATCTTGCCCGGCCGGCGCAGGAATTTCGGCAGGATCGTGCCGTAGTCGCGCGCGAAGTCGTAGTGGCCCGCGAAACCTTCGTTGCAGCGGAGACCGTGGCGCGCCGCATCCTGGCGCAGGCCGCGACAATGATAGGCGCTTCCGATCGCCTTGCCGACGAATGGGCGGGACAGCATGGCGAGCACACCATCGGTGCAGTCGCGCACCCATGCCCCGGGCGCGCGGCGTGCGGTCTCGGCGAGTACGATCTCGCGGATGCCGGGAAGCGCATGGGCGTGCTGGTGCCCGTCAACGAAGGCAGGCGGTCGGCCGAGCACGCCGATGAACGCATCGAACTGGGCGCGGACTTCGCGCGCGATCTCGTCAAGCGCGATCAGGTGCCGTGCGGCGAGCCTGCACAAGGGATCGATATCGGGCAGCACGCCGTCCGGCGCGGTTTCCGGCATGTGCGTCAGCGGCACCTCGCCCGTCAGCGTAAGGTGAAGCCCGACCTCGACATGGGATGGCAGGTCGCGGAGCAGTTCGGCGTCGTCCGTCCAGCCGGGCATGACGGCCATGCAGCTGGTGGCGTTGAGCTTGCCCGCCCGCGCCAGGGCGGCGATCGTCTCGCTGGTCTGACGCGAAAAGGCGAAGTCGTCAGCACACAGAATTAGACGTGGCAAAAGCCGGACCTTCCAAATCGTGATAGGCACGCTCGCGGATCTTGTTGCTCATCAGACGCCGCCGCTGCAAGCGGGGACCGAGGAACTTGTAGAAGAACCAGCTGCCGGCCCAGGGCGCGGTGGCCGAATAGACCAGACGTTCGAAGAGCGTCCAGCGAATCGAGTCGCGGTCCCGCTCGCGCGGGGAGGGCATGCACCACAGGTCCTGCGAATAGTGCATATCGCCCAGTGCCATCGTGCGATGGATCACTTCGTGATCCTCCAGGATGAATGGCCACAGATCGGGATCGAAGCCGCCCGCGGCGCGCAGACTGGCGACGTGGAACGCCTGGCCGGCCCCGCCGGCGTGGCATTGGCGCGGCAGGGCGCGCGCGGCGGCGAGGATCTTCCGGGCTTCCGCGTCCAGGTCGGACTGATCCGCACCCGGCTCGACGAAATAGGCACCCGCGACGACGCAACCGTCACGCGACAGCAACCGCTCCGCCTCGGCGAGATAGTGCGGCGGATACAGGGTGTCCGCGTCGCAGGTCGCGACATAGGTGGTGCGCACCCAGGCGAGGCCGGTCCGCAGCGCCGCCACCTTGCCCGGCGTCCGCTCGGTCAGCACCAAAGCGTCGAGGCCGTGCGCGCGTGCCGCGCTACGTGCGATGTCGGCGCTGCCGTCCGTGGAGCCGTTGTCGACGAGGATGAGCTTCGCCGGCAGGTGCTGCGCGGCGATGCTGGCGATCGTGGCCGGCAGGAACGCCGCCTCGTTGAAGAACGGGATCAGCACGGTCCAGGCGGTCGTCGCGCGTGGCGCGATGACGCTCCACGGCTCCCCGCCGAAGCCCGCGTCCTGATCGAAGCTCAGATACATGCCCAGTCTCGCTCGTCGGGCGCTGCCTCGTCACCGTCTCCCCCAGTGACGAAGGGCGCTTTGCCTTCCCCACCCATCAGACGACGCCGATCGGGCGGGTCCGTACATCGACTGGTAAAAAAATCCTTATGGTGCGGCCGGGAGCGCTCGGGCTAGGCGGTCGGCATGGCTTCACCGGCATCCGCGCACGACCCGCACACCTCCGTTCCGTCCCGTCCGCATCGCGTGGCCTGGTGGCCGTGGGCCCTCGCCCTGGTCGTCATCGCCGTCGCCATCCGGTGCCGCGACTTCGGCAATCCGGTCATCCACGTGGACGAGCAATATTATCTTCTCGTCGGCAGCCGCATGCTGGACGGTGCCGTTCCCTATATCGACCTGTGGGATCGCAAGCCGGTCGGCCTCTTCCTGATCTATGCGGCGATCCGGCTGCTGCCCGGCGACGGTATCCTTGCGTACCAGCTCGTCGCGACGCTCTTCGCGGCGGGAACGGCGGCGCTCGTCATGTACGGCGCGCGCCGGCTCGGCGCGGCGCGGGTCGGCGCCTTCGCGGCCGCGGTCGCCTATCTGCTGTGGCTGTCGCTGCTGAGCGGACGGGGTGGACAGTCGCCGGTCTTCTACAATCTGTTCACGGCGGCGGCGGCCGTGCTGACGCTCCGGCTGCCGGCGCTCGCCGCCGCCCGACGACCGGGCGCGATCGTGGCCAGCGGCGCCGCGGCCTGCCTGCTCGCCGGCCTCGCGATCCAGACCAAATACACGCCCGTGGTGGAGGGGGCGTTCTTCGGCCTGGCGCATAGCTGGTACCTGCGCAGGGCAGGCGGATCGGTCGCGATGCTGATCGGCGCCATGTTGCTCTGGGCAATGCTGGGGGTGGCGCCGACCGCCATCGTCGTGCTTGCCTATTGGCTGCGCGGGCCGGCGGTATTCGCCGCCTTCTGGTTCTCCAACTTCGCCTCGATCGCGCTGCGGCACGGTTATCCGGCCGCGAAGATCGCGGCGCGGCTGGCGGGAACCGGCGCGCAGCTGCTGCCCTTCATCCTGTGCGCGGTGGCGGCATGGCGTTGCCGCCCGCGCCGACCCGAAACCTATATCGTGTTCGGCTGGCTCGGCGCCGCACTGGTTGCGTTCGCGATGATCGGCGCCTTCTTCGACCATTATGCGCTGCCGCTGATGGTGCCGCTGACGATGATCGCCGCGCCGGTCCTCGATCGCCACCGGGCGGCGATCGTGGCGCTGCTGGGCTATGGCGCATTGCTCTTCGTGGCGCGCGTGCTGCTGGTACCCACCGACGCGGCGTCCGCGCGCGCCGTGGCCGCGGTGATGCGGACCTATGACGGCGGCCAGTGCCCGTTCGTCTTCGCCGGCGATTCGGTGCTCTACGTGCTGGCGGATGCGTGCGTGCCGACGCCCTATGCCTTTCCCTCGACGCTGGCCTATGACGCAGAGCGCGGGGCGACGGGGATCGACGAGGCGGCCGAGGTGCGCCGCGTGCTGGCGGGCAGGCCGCCGGTGATCGTGACGATGGACGAGCCCTTCGCGCCCTGGAACCCTGACAGCGAGGCGGCGGTCGCCGCCGCTCTTAGGCGCGACTATCGCTTGTCGCTCTCCGTCCCGCGCGAGGATGGCCACCTCCTGGCCTATGTCCGGCGCGACCGGCTGTCGGCAGGGCGATAAGCCGCCGCCTCCGGCGGGCGGGGTGCGGGTTGGGCCGCCCGGCATCGTCTACACGGGCGACACCCTCTGCAATGGAGCCATGACGTCGTGCTGATCGCATTCCGCCCGTTCCTGCCGCTGCTGCCGCTTGGCCTGATGCTGGTCTCCGCCGCGGCGCCGATGCCTATCGAGATGCTGGGTTCCGACGCCACCGCCTGTCGCGCGGGCAGGGGCCCCGCCATCCAGGTCAACGTCGCCGGGCTGAAGGACCGCCACGGCGAGATGTGGCTGGAACTCTACCCCGCCTCCGAGGACGACTTCCTGCGGGACGACACGGCGCTGGTCGCGGAAGGCAAGACGTTCCGCCGCACGCGCGCCGCGCCGCCGGCGAGCGGCGACTTTGCCATGTGCGTCTCGGTCCCGCGGCCGGGACGCTACGCCCTGCTGCTACGCCACAACCGGACGGGCAAGGACAAGTTCTCGATCTGGAGCGACGGCGTCGGCTTTCCGGGTGCCGGCACGATCGGCCGGTCCAAGCCCAAGTTCGCCCAGGCGGTCGTCGATGCCGGAAGCGGCGTGACGGTCTCGACGATCCGGCTGCAGTATCTGCGCGGCCTGCGCGGCTTCCAGCCGCTCTAGTCTCGCGGGGTCGCCGACAGCTTCGCCGCGAACGCCTTTGCCGTACAAAGGCCGATGATGCCCCTCGCGGAACAGCCCGGAATGGGCAGCAGCGCCATATAGGGCGGGCGGGCGGACGTCAGCGGCGTGAGGGTGCGGATCTGGTCTATCGTCTGGCTGCGGAACACCGCGCGAACGTAATGTGCGCCTTCCGCATCCGTGAGCCGCTCGAACAGGATCGCGCCGCCGGGAGAGGGGTCGTCGGCAGCAAAGCCGGGGACTCGCCAGTGCAGGTCGAGCAGGCCACCCATTGCCGCGACATTGGTGTCGTGGCCGACGATCATCGTGACCGGCGCCCGGTCCGCACCCTGCAGCGCATCGAGGATGAGCGGCGACAGCAGGGACAGGTTGGCGCGTGCGACATAGGCCGGCCGCGCGAGCAGCTGGAATTCGAGCGCATGCAGCGCCGCCAGCGCGGCGATGTCCTCCGCCGTGGCGCGGCCCCAGCCGACCTCAGCCATCGGCTTGCCGTCCGCATATTCGAGCAGGAGGATCTGCGCCGCCGTCGACGCCCGGTCGAGGGCACCGGTCAGCTTCGGCCGACGGTCGGGACGCGCCGGTGCCAGATCGCTCGCTTGGTCGCCGACGCCGCATCCGGGCCTGGGCGTTCCGCACAGGATCGCGTCGAGGCGAGTCAACAGCGGCCGGACACGCGCCTCACGACCGGCGATGCCGCCGGACCCGGCAGCGGCCAGCACCGCCGCCTGCGCCGTCGCGGCGTCGAAAGACACCGCCTTTTCATCGATGGGCGAGAAGATCGGGTCGGCCTCGCCCTGCGGCCGATGTTCGATCGATGCGGAGCAGCCAGGCGCGATCCCCCTGGCATAGGCTTTGGCCGTCTCGATCGTCCGTTCGTCGCTGTCGGCGACAAGACGGATACGGGCACAGCCCGTCGCCGGCAACAGTCCCTTGGCGACCCAATAGCTTCGGTCGAAGGCCGCGACCTGCGTGACCGCCGCGCCGCCGTGCGGCGTCAGATAGCCGGGGGCGACCGGCCATGTCGGCCAGGGCCGATCCGCGACGCCGGCCGGCATCGGCGGCGCCTTTGTCGGTGGCCGCACGCCGTGGCGCATCAATACCACGGTGCGATCGAGCTTCAGCCCCGTGGGGACCGGAAGCTGCTGCGCCGCTGCCGGCGAGGCGAGGGGCAGGGTCAGGGTCAGGGCCGCAGCCAATGTCGTCCGGATCATCGTCTGTCCCCCGTCAGAAATGCAGCTGCACGCCCCAGCGGAAGCTGTAGCCATAGCGTTCTCGTTCAACCAGTTGCGGCTTCGTTCCGATGAAGCGCCGCCACGGCGCATCGGTGAGGTTCAATGCCTGACCGAAGAAGGTCAGTTGCGGCGTGACCTCGTAGCTTATGTTGGCGTCGAGCTGACCGTTGGCGTCGGTATACTGATCGGTCGCCGCCGTCGCGCCCAACGTGTCCAGATACTTGGAGCGGTACGAATAGGCCGCGCGGACGGCAAAGCCATATTTCTCGTAGAACAGCTGCGCGGTGCCGACATCGCGGGATTGCAGGAACAGCGGGAAACGTCCGCTTCGCCCGCCGGGGATCACGCCTTCGCCATGACCGGTGATATGCGCGTAATTGGCGGCGATGCCGAAACCGTCCAGCGCGCCGGGCAGGAAGGTGAAGCGTATCTGGAGATTGGCCTCCAGTCCGTCCAGCACTGCCTTGTCGACGTTCGTCGCCTGCGCGACGGTGACGCCGTTGAGCACCTGCCCCGCGAAGGTGCCGTTCACCCCTAGTGTCGCGCCGGTGTAGATGGGGTTGTCAATGACCTTGCGGAAATAGCCCAGGGACAGCAGTCCCTGGCCCGGCAGGTAATATTCGATCGCCGCGTCGAGGTTCACCGCCCGGTACGGCTTGAGAGCAGGGTTGCCGAGCGTCGCGTTGACCGGCGACACCGTCTGGTCGACGAGCACATAGGGGGCGAGATCGGGATAGTTCGGCCGGCCGAGCGACGTCGTCGCGGCGGCGCGGACCAGCAGGCTGTCGGTCACTTCCCACTTCGCATTCAGGCCGGGAAACCAGTTGGTATAGCTCTTCGCACCGAAGGCGTTGTAATCCGAGTCCAGCGGCGATGCGGCAGTAACCAGCTTCGCCTTGGTCCGATCGCGCGTATGTTCGACGCGGACGCCCGGCACGATCGTGACCGGGCCCAGATGCGCGGTGACCATCGCATAGCCGGCCCAGATCTGCTCGGCGACGTCATAGTCGTTGGCCAGGCTGTTGGTCCGGCTGGAGGCGATGTTCGCGGTGATGGTGCCGGGATTGGCGGCGAGATAGGCCTGCGCCGTGTCATAGCCGATCCGGACCGGAAAGACGTAGCGACCGTCGTAGAAGCTCGTGTCGCCGAGATAGGATACGGTGCCGAGCGTGAACGTACGGCCCGCGGTCAGCCCGTAGGTCAGATAGTCGCGGGCGTTGGTCTTGTGCCGATCGAGATATTTAGCACCGACCTTCAGGCTGCCGTCGGTCGCGAAGCCCAGCGGCAGCGTCAGGTCGGCGCGGCCCTGCCACAGCGTTTCCACCGCGTTGCGCGTGTCGTAATTGACGCTGTTGAGCGCATAGGCACTCTGGTTCGCATTCGGCTGGACCGACGGGGTGAAGACGTAGGGCGTGTCCGAGACGTCATAGGCGACCGTCAGCGCGCTACCGCCCGTGCGGAAGTTATATTCGGAGCGCAGCGGGTCGCGCTTCTGCGCCCGCGTCCATGCCCCGGCTAGCTCAAGTGCCGCGTCGCCGAAGCGGAAGTTGCCGCCGGCCTGCACCGACTTGGTATTGTCGGTTTCCTCGCGCCGGCGAACGCGGATGCTGCCGCGTCCCCGGAACGTGCCGCTCGTCGGCCCCGTCGCGACGACGGCGGACTGGTTGTCGATGATGAACTGGTCGCGGGTCTCGTTGTCGTCGAACCGCGACAGCGTGCCGCGCAGAAAGAGCTTGGCCGTATCCGTCGGATGCCAGTCGAGGTTGAGGACGACGCCCTCGCGGGTCCGCACGAGGTTGTAGTCGCGCAGCGCGTCCTGGTCGGGCAGGACGACGCTCGGCGCGATCGACCCTGCCGCGGTGGTTACCGCACGCCAGTTGGTCGAACCCTGGAAATTCTCGGACTCGATCGGCCGGCGCGAGTAATTCACCGAAAGCACCGCACCGAACTGCTTGTTCGCGCCGAACCGGCCGCCGACTTGCGCGTCGCCTTCGTAAGGATGGCCACCGTTGAGGTGATAGGCGCCATATTGCAGCCGCGCGTCCGCGAACAGCGGCGCCTTGCGGTCGAAGGCCGTCAGGGTGCGGATGTTGACCTCACCGCCGATCGCGTTCGCATCCTGGTCCGCCGTCAGCGATTTGGTGACGATCACCGAGTTGATCAGGGCCGACGGAATATCGTCCAGCTTGACCTGCCGTCCGTCCGGTTCCGGGGCCGGCATCGTCAGACCGTTGAGGACGACATTGACCAGGTTCGGATTGACGCCGCGGATGATGACGTAGCGGCCTTCACCCTGATCGTTGGCCACGGAAAGACCGGGCAGCCGGCGAACGGCTTCCGCGACATTCTGGTCGGGCAGCTTGCCGACGTCATTGGCGTACAGCGCCTCGACAACGTTGTCGGCCTGCCGCTTCGTCTCGATCGCCTTCTTCTCGCCCTGCGCGGTGCCGACGACGAGGATGTCCGCCTCGGTCTGGACGTCGGCAGGCGCGGCGCCCGTCACGCTGGCGCCGCCGCTTGCGGCGGGCGATGTCTGCGCCTGCACGGCGGATGCCACGAAAAGGCCGAGCGCGGAGGCGCCGGCGCGCAGCGAGGCAGATGTCATGACGGCTTGTCCCCCAAAATCGGCACTTCGGTGCCGTTCGTGGGACCTCGCTAGGCAATCACCTTTTCATGCTCGTTTCACGAAAATGAACCAAATGTGACGTTCATTCCGATGGACCATTCGGGGGGATGATTTCCAGCTTCTGCGGCAATGTGCCGATCTCTATGCCGCGTTCGCGGAACCGGCGCAGCAGCACCAGCAGGATCGCGCTGCGGGTCGGATAGGCGGCGCGTGCGCTGGCAACGTGCGCGAAGCAATTGAACAGGATGCGGTCGTTGGCGATGCCGTCGATGAACGCGGCCGGCGCCGGCGCGTCTAGCACCGCCGGCTCTTCCGTGAAGCTCTGCAACACGAGCGAGCGGACGAGGTCGGCGTCGGTGCCGAGCGGCACGGAAAATTGCAGCTGGATGCGGCCGAGCGCGTTGCTCAGCGTCTTGTTGAGCACCGATTTGGTGATCAGTTCCGAATTCGGGACGATCAGCGTCGAATGGTCGGCCAGCTCGATCTCGGTCGAACGGACGCTGATCCGCTTGACGTCTCCCTCGTCGGTGCCGACGCGAACGAGATCGCCGATCTTGATCGGGCGTTCCGCGAGCAGGATGAGGCCGGAGACGAAGTTCTGCGTGATCGCCTGAAGACCGAAACCGATGCCGACCGACAGCGCTGACAGCAGCAGCGCGATCCGCTCGACGCCGATGCCGAGCGATGCGAGCGCCCAGATCACCGCGAGCGCGATACCGACGTAGCGCGCGACGAGGCTGACCGAGTTGCGGCCAGACCCGTCGAGGTCGGTGGTCGGCAAATACCGGTTCTCGAGCCAGCTCATGAACGCGCGCACGAGCGCCAGCCCCACGAACAGGACGAGCAGACCCTGCAGGATCGCGCCCGGCGAGATCGCAATGCCGCCGATCTGCACGCCCTGCGCCAGCGCGCCCAGCCGCCCGAAGATGGCGGCGACACCCGCACCCGCACCGAATGGGTTCAGCAGCAGCGCGAGCGCGGCGATGCCGAGCGCCAGGCGGACGATGCCGGAGAACAGCACGCCGAACTGGTCGACCGCGCTGCCCCGGATGCCCAGACCCTGGACCAGCACCACGCCCAGCCGGCTCGATCGACGGAACAGCGTGGTCGCCACGTCGTCGACCGCCGCCATCAACAGATACACGCTGCTTCCGACGACCGTCGTCCAGCCGATCATCCGCGCCAGCAGCAGGCTGAGGCTGACGTAGCCGAGCAGCAGCGCGCCGATGGCGCCGATGACCACCACCCAGGCGAGCAGCGTCGCGGCGCCGAGCCAGGCGGTCGCCGACGTGCTCGCCGCATCGGGCTGCTCGGCTGCGCGGCGCGCGCGAAGCGTCGCGATCACGAGCAGCGTCGCGACGATCAGCGCGAGGTGGAGCAGGGCCTCGCCGGCCTGCGTCGCCACCTGCGCCGCGTTGCTTGCGCCGATACTCGTCTCGAACGCCTCGATCATGATCGTCACGAAGGCGAGCAGGCTGAGCAATTGGGTCATGGGCCGCAAGCGCGCGGCCGCTTCGTCGCCGATCGGCGCGATCCGCCACGAGGCCTGGTTGCGCATCAGCAGCGCGCCGAAGATCGCCATGGTGAAGCCGCTGAATCCCGCCGCCATCACCAGCGCGTCGAGCAGGTCGCTCCATCGCTGCGGCAGCAGGCCCGACCAGCGCAATCCCTGGACGAAGGACGCGGCGGCGAGCGTGGGCATCAGCGTGCCGATCGCGACGCGCCACATGGCGTTGGCGGAGCGTCGCACGCGCCGGCCCGGCGCATCCTCGACCAGGAAGCGCTGCCCCGCCCGACGGGCGATCAGGCGCGCTGGAAACAGCAGAACGAGGGCGAGGATCGCGCCGACGATGGCATGCCACGGCAACCCACCGTGCCATTGGGTCGCGATCTGGGCGGTGCCCTGGTTGAGGAAGGCGGTGATGCGTCGCAGGTCGCGCGGCAGGTTCTCGGCGATCTGGCGCCAGAAATCGGGGGAAAGCGGTGACGGCGCCCTGGCGGTGATGCGTTCGCTGAGCTCCTCCGCCTGCGTCCGATCCATCTCCGCGAGCAGCTGCTCGGCCTCGACACCGAGCAGATTGCCGCGCTTGACCGCCGCGTCCAATGTGCTGTGCTGCTGCGCGAGCCGGCTGCGTTGCGCATGTATGTCGGGCGCCTCGCTGCCGTCCTGCGGTGCCGGGCCGAGCTGCGCGATCCGCGCATCGACAAGGGCCAGCTGGTCGTGCAGCTGTTCCGCCGCGTCTTGCGCATCCTGCTGCGCATTGGTGATCTTGCCCCGCAGCGTCTTGATGTCGCCGCGCGCTACCCGTCCGTCGAGCGCGCGATCGACGCTGCGCAAGTCGATCTCGGCCGCGTCGATCTGGCGTGCGAGATCGCCCGGCGATGGGGCCTGCGCCTGCGCGCCGGCGGCCGGGAGAAGGAGCGCGAGCGCGAGCGACAGGCGTAGGATCCACGACATGCGGACGCATCCTTGCCTCGCGCCGCGGCGGAGAGGCAAGCGGCTATTGTCCGGTGCGCCGCTTCGCCTCCGCGCGGAATCGGTGCAGGAGCGGCTCGGTATAGCCGTTGGGTTGCCCCACGCCCTCGAACACCAGCGCGCGCGCGGCCTGGAAGGCGATACTGTCCGCCTCGCGGCCCGCCATGGGGCGGTAGGCGGGGTCGGAGGCGTTCTGGCGATCGACCTTGGCCGCCATGCGCGCGAGCGCCTCCTCGACCTCCCGTTCCGTCGCCACGCCGTGCAGCAGCCAATTGGCCATGTGCTGCGACGAGATGCGCAGGGTCGCGCGATCCTCCATCAGGCCGACGTCGTGGATGTCGGGCACCTTCGAGCAGCCGACTCCCTGGTCGATCCAGCGCACGACATAGCCGAGGATACCCTGCGCGTTGTTGTCGAGTTCCTCGCGCACCTCCTCCGGGGACCAGTTGCGGCCCGCCGCCAGAGGCGGGGCGAGCAGGGCGGCGAGGGGCGCGACCCCCTCGCGCTGTCGGGCGCGCTGCCGCGCGGCGACGTCGACGCGGTGATAGTGGGTGGCGTGCAGCGTGGCGGCGGTCGGCGAGGGGACCCAGGCGGTCGTCGCGCCGCTCATCGGATGCGCGATCTTCTGGTCGAGCATGTCCGCCATGCGATCGGGCGCCGCCCACATGCCCTTGCCGATCTGCGCGCGTCCGGCGAGCCCGCAGGCGAGGCCGATCTGCACGTTGCGATCCTCATAGGCGGCAATCCAGCCGCTCGCCTTGACCTCGCCCTTGCGGATCATCGGGCCGGCTCGCATCGCGGTATGGATCTCGTCGCCGGTGCGATCGAGGAAACCCGTGTTGATGAACACCAGCCGGTTGCGGACCGCGGCGATGCAGGCGGCCAGATTGGCGCTGGTGCGTCTCTCCTCGTCCATCACGCCGACCTTGATCGTATGGCGCGGCAGCGACAGCAGGTCCTCGACCGCATCGAACAGCCGGTCGGTGAAGGCGGCCTCCGCGGGGCCGTGCATCTTCGGCTTGACGATGTAGATCGCGCCGTGCCGGCCGTTGGCCCGCCCGCGATCGTGCCGCGCGATCAGGCTGGTGACGATGGCGTCGAGCATGCCTTCCGGCGCCTCGTCGCCATCGGGCAGTCGGACGGCAGGGGTCGTCATCAGGTGGCCGACGTTGCGCACGAACAGCAGGCTGCGCCCGGGCAGGACGATCTCGCTGCCGTCCGCCGCGCGATAGCTGCGATCGGCCGCCAGCCGGCGCGTCAGGGCGCGGCCGTCCTTCTCGAACGTCTCGGTCAGGTCGCCGCGCATCAGGCCCAGCCAGTTGGCATAGGCCGCGACCTTGTCGGCCGCGTCGACGGCGGCGACCGAATCCTCCAGGTCGCAGATCGTCGTGATCGCGCTCTCCAGCACGACATCGGCGATGCCGGCGGGGTCGTCGCGGCCGATGGGATGATCGCGGTCGACCACCACCTCGATATGCAGGCCGTGGTGGCGAAAGAGCAGCGACCTGTCGCCGCGACCGACGAACAGCGACGGGTCGGCGAGCTGCGGTTCTCCGGTCAGATCGCCCCAGGAACCCGCGGCCAGCGGCAGCGCCTCGTCGAGGAACGCCTTCGCCCAGGCGACGACCAACGCCCCGCGGGCAGGATCGTACCCCGGCGCGCGCGCGCCGGGAATCACGTCGGAGCCGTATAGCGCGTCGTAGAGGCTGCCCCAGCGCGCATTCGCTGCGTTGAGCAGGAACCGGGCGTTGAGGATGGGCACGACCAGCTGCGGCCCGGCGATGGTCGCGACCTCGTCATCGACCAGGCCCGGCGCGATCGCGAAGGGCTCCGGCTCCGGCACCAGATAGCCTATCTCGCGCAGAAAAGGCTCGTCGACCGCTTCGCCTGCGGCATAGCGCGCGTCGATCGCCGCCTGCAGCCGATCGCGCTCCGCCAGCAGCGCGCGGTTCTCGGGCGCGAACTGTTCGAACAGCCTTGCCATCCCCTGCCAGAAGGCAGCGGTATCGACGCCGGTCCCCGGCAGTGCGTCCGTTTCGAGGAACGCGGCCAGATCGGCCGACACCTGCATTCCGGCGCGTTCGGTGAAGCTCGTCATATCGGATCTCCGTCGCTCGAGCGTGGCTTGTATCGCGACGATAATCCTTTCGATAGACGATACGATCGACGGTGTGTTTTTCGAAAGAGGAAAGAATGGCATTCGATCCGGACTATGCCGTCTTCGCCGCGGTGGCCGAGGCGGGCAGCCTGACGGGCGCGGCGCGCATGCTCCGCCTGTCACCTGCCGCGGTATCGAAGCGGCTCGCCGCCCTCGAGCAGCGGCTCGGTGCGCATCTGGTCCATCGCACGACGCGGCGGCTGGCCCTGACCCCCGCAGGCGAGCGGTTCCGCGACGATCTGGCGCCGATCGTGTCGGCGCTGCGCGCCGCGGAGGCGCGGGTCGCGGGGCGCGGCGGCAAGACCGCCGGTCGGTTGACGGTGAGTGCGCCGACCTCGTTCGGCCGTCTCCATATCGCGCCGCATCTCGCGACCTTCATCGCCCGGTATCCGGAGGTCGAGCTTGCGATCGATCTGGACGACGGCTTCGTCGACCTGCACGGCGCGCGGATCGACGTCGCGGTCCGCATCGCCCCGGCGATCGCCGACGGACTCGTCGCGCACCGACTGGCGGGGAGCCGCCGGCTGTTGTGCGCGGCGCCGGCCTATCTCGACCGCCATGGCACGCCCGATACGATCGCGGCCCTCCCGCGACATCGCCTGCTGGCCGCGGAGGGGCAGATGCCGTGGCGCCTGTCCGGCGGCGGCCGACCTGCGATCGTGCGGCAGAAGAGCCACGTCCGCACCAATTCGAGCGAGATGGTGCGAGAACTGGCGCTCGGCGGCGCGGGTATCGCGCTGCGTTCGCTGTGGGACGTGGCAAGCGACCTCGCGCAGGGACGGCTGGTCCGCATCCTGGCGCCGTGGGAAGGCTCCGCCAGCGCCGCCATCTATGCGGTGCATCTGCCCACGCCGCATGTCGGTCCCGCGGTGACGGCCTTTGTCGCCTTTCTGCGCGAGGTCGTGGACGAGGCGGATTGGGCGATGCCCGAACGCGCCGGATGACGTCGAATTCATGGAACGGGGTCGGCCCGTTGCGGCTTATTCCGCCTCATCGACGATCGACACGAGGAGGGACGATCATGAAGGTTCTGATGCTCATCGCCGCGAGCACGACGCTCATCGCCGCGCAGCCCGCGCTGGCCAAGGGCTGTATCCGCGGTGCCGTCGCGGGCGGCGTCGCCGGCCACATGGTCGGCAAGGGCCATGGCATGGCGGGTGCGGCGGTCGGCTGCGTCGCGATGCACCACCATTATGCGAAGAAGGCGCGTGCCGCCCGGGCGGCGCAGGCGCGCTGATCCGCCGCAAAGTTTAGTGAGCGCGGCCCCGGCGCGTATCCGCCGGGGCCGCTTTCACGTGCGCGGTCGGCTGCGGCCGGTCAATTCGGCCCCCGCCTCCCGGTCGAAGCGCAGGTTGACGAAGACAGCGCACAGCGAGATCGCGGTCACGGTCCAGAAGGCCGCGGAGAAGTCGGCGAAGCCCGGCCGCGACCGGTCGGACCACAGCATCGAAGCATGCAACGCCGTCGCGCCGGCGCAGATGCCGAGCGACAGCATCAGCTGCTGGAAGGTCGAATAGAAACTGGTCGCCGCGCTCATCCGCGTCTTGTCGATCTCGTCATAGGCGATCGTGTTGTAGGCGGTGAACTGGAACGACATCAGGAAGCCCGACACGACGAGCACCGCGAAGACCGCGGTAAGCGGCCAGTCGGCGCGGAACAGGCCGCAGGTCGCATAGGCGCCGGTCCCGAGCAGTCCCATCACCACGAGGCTTGCGCGAAATCCGAACCGGCGCAGGATCCGGCGCGCGACGCCCTTCATCCCGAACGATCCGATCGCCCCGGCAACGGTCATCGCGCCGCTCTGCGCCGCGCTGAGCCCGAAGGCGAGCTGCATCATCAACGGCAGGAGGAAGGGCTGGGCGCCCTGTGTGATGCGGGTCAGCGAGCCGCCGATCACCGACAGGCGGAAGGTCGGCACGCGCATCAGCGATACGTCCAGGATCGGATGGGCGATATGTTTGGCGTGGCGCAGGTACAGCGCGCCGAAGGCCGCGCCGACTGCGACGAGGATCGCGGCCAGACGACCTTCGCCGCTGCGGCTCGCCATTTCGAAGCCCATCAGCAGGCAGCCGAGCGCGATTCCCGACAGAAGGAACCCGGCCGGGTCGAACGGGTGCGGCGCCTCTTCGCGGATATCGGCGATGAACCGGCCGACGAGCCAGATGCCGACCACGCCGATCGGCAGGTTGAGCCAGAAGATCCATCGCCAGTCGAGATAGGTGACGATGAAGCCGCCCAACGGCGGCCCGACGATGGGGCCGATCAGCGCGGGCATGATCAGCCAGGACATCGCCGAGACCATGTCCCGCTTCGCCACCGACTTGAGCAGGACGAGCCGGCCGACCGGCATCATCATCGCGCCGCCCACGCCCTGCGCGAACCGTGCCAGCGCCATCAGCGGCAACGTCGGGGCGAGCCCGCACGCCAGCGAGCCGGCAACGAACAGGCCGATCGCCGCCCGGAACACCGCGCGCGCGCCGAACCGGTCCGCCATCGTGCCGGACGCGGGGATGAAGACGGCGAGGGCAAGAAGGTAGGACGTGAGCGCGATGCTCATTTCGGGCGCGCGCACGCCGAAGTCGCGCGCCATCGTCGGCAACGCCGTCGCGAGCACGGTCGCATCGAGGTTTTCCATGAACATCGCCGTGGCGATGATCAGCGCGACCGTGCGGTAATTGCGGGTCGGTTGCTCGCCGCCGTCATTGTCCTGCGTCTGCGCGATGTCGCTGCCCGCGGGTACGATGCCGTCGCGCACCTCGGCGTTGACCGAAGCGATGCCGCGGCGGCGCGGCCGAAGGAGCTGGCGGGGATCGAGCGACGCGGGGAGGTGGAGTTGCAACGGAGCGAGGTTTCCCAAGAATTGACGGGACCCGAACGGGTACCTCTCCGGCAAGTTGCGTCGTCTGTTGCGGCGATAGCCGCGATATAGGGAAAGACCAGTGACTTATCGAGGGGCAATGCCCCTCCCCGCAGGGGGAGGGGCTTGGTCCGCGATCAGAGGCCGATATGGGCGCCGAGCGAGAAGACGAGCGCGCGCGCGTCGGTCAGCGTGCCGCTGGTCAGGACCGGGGTCTGGAGCGGCGTGCCCGCATAGGCCGCGGTGCGGCGATCGATCGTCGCGTCCTTGAAGTCGACGTAATTGCCCGCGAAGTCGATCCCGATGCGCGGCGTCAGCTGGAAGGTGCCGCCGGCACCGTAGTTCCAACGGTCCGCGTCCGGCACGCGCGCGTCGCGCAGGCCGTTCTGCGTCGGCGTGTTGGCATGCTGCACGCCCGCGCGCAGCGTCAGCGCGGGCGAGACGGCATAGTCGAAGCCGCCGGCCTGGCTCCAGCTGTCACGATAGTTTTCCGGCAGCGCGGTGTTCAGCGGCGCGCCGAGCCGGATCGCGTCGAACTTGCTCCAGTTGTACCGGACGATCTGCGCGTTGAAGGTCAGCGGCGAGGCCAGCTTGAAGCGGCCCGAGACGATCGTCTGCGCCGGCGTGTAGAACTGCGCCTTCAGGCCGGACAGGGTCACGTTCTGCGTCGTGGGGATCGGCGCCTGCAGGCCGCTGACCGTCAGGTCGCCAGTCAGCGTGTGCTTGATCCGCGACTTGTAGCTGATGCCGACGGTCGCCCAGCTATTGTGCATCTGGACACCGGCGCTCCAGCCGAGATCCCAGCCATCACCCTCCAGCTTCTGGCGGCCGTCCGCCTGCAGCGGCGAGACGTTGGGCAGGGCGTTGCCGAGGCTGGCATAGACGTGCTCGACGTTCACCGCGCCGCCGACACGCAACCAGTCGGTCGGCGCGATCGCGAGGCTGGGCTGGATGTCGACCGTCTGCAGCTTGGTGCGCAGCGCGCTGTACCGCGCCCAGCTGGTCGGCGCGTAGTCCGTCGTGAAGCTGTAGGGCGACGTGACGGCGAGGCCGACCGCGACCTTGTCGCCGAACGGCACCGCGATCGCTCCCGACGGCAGCACGCCATTGTTGATCGGGTCGCGCGAGACCTGGTCGCCGCCGACCGGCGCGCAGGCCTGGCCAGGGCGGCAGATCAACGTGCCGGCGTTGTTGACCTTGCCCTTGGGCAGGATCACCGCCGCGGAGATCGCGGCATCGACGTGATCGAGGCCGCCGATCGACGCCGGGTTCCACCACAGCGACTGAGCGCCCGTATCGGCGCCCTCGCCCGAAAAGGCACGACCCGCGCCGCGCGCGGACTGTTCCTGAAGGTAGAAGGCTTGGGCATGGGCGGTCGCGGCCCAGCCGGCGGAGGCGAGCAGCGCGGTGGCCGAAAGGGCGAATTTCGTACGCAGGGACATGGGAAAGCCTTTACTGACAGATAAGCGGGAAAATGAGGATCAGCGGACGCGGGTCCAGGTCTGCGTCTTGCAGAGCGGGACGAAGATGCAGCCGCGCACCTTGAGCGTGTTGGCGTCGATCGGCGTCACCGTCGCCTTGTAGGTCTTGCCGTCATCAGCCTTGTAGATGGTGCCGCCGCTCCACGCATTGCCATCGGCCTTGAAGCCGCTGAGGATCAGCAGCCCCTTGAGCGGGCGGTTGCGAAGGCTGGCGTCGGGATTCTTGCTGTCCTTGAGGTTCGGTTCCGTCCGCAGCAACTCGGAGGTCACGATGCGACCGCAGATCGAGGCGCCGCAGCGCTGGATCTCGACGACGCCGCCGCGCGTCTCCGTCTTCCACATGCCGAGCGCGGCATCCGCATTGGCGGCCTGGGCAGCGGGTGCCATGGGGGCGGCGGCAAGCAGCGCGCCGACGAGAAGCAGGGACATGCGAAAACTCTCCTCTCCGAACGGGCCGTCCGCTAAAGGGCGCGAACGGCGGGGCAGGGGCCCGAAGGCGAAGACGCCGCATGCTTGCGGTCGCCGCGAGACGTGCCGAATTCGTTATTCAACGAACCTTTCGGCGAGCCTGCTGCCGTATACGGCATGTCAGGCCCGCCTAATCACGTCAGCCGTACTGTCAAGCTTCAAACGCTCAGAAGGCGTCGAGTTCCAGCGCCATGGTGGAGCGCTTGCCGGTCTTGATCGCCAGGAAGGCGGCGGTCGCTTGCGGTAGCAGGCGGTCGAAGAAGAAGCCGGCGGTGGCGAGCTTCGCCCGGTAGAAGCCGGCGTCCTCGCTGCCTTCCGCCAGCCGGTCCGTCGCGATCTTCGCGGCCTTGAGAAAACAATAGCCCATGCCGACCAGGCCCATCAGGCGCAGATAGTCGGTCGCCGCAGCGCCGGCTTCCTCCGCATCCTTCATACCCTTTTGCGCGATCGTCGCGGTCGACAGCTGCAGGGCGCCGAACGCCTGCTGAAGGCCGGCGGTCATCCCGGCCAGGGCCTTGTCCGGAACGCCGGCCATCGATTCGCACAGGTTGGACACGGCATGGAAGAACGGGCGCATCTGGCGTCCCATATGTGCGGGCATCTTGCGGCCGACGAGGTCGAGCGCCTGCACCCCGTTCGTCCCCTCGTAGATCTGGCAGATGCGCGCGTCGCGGACGAACTGCTCCACGCCTGTCTCGCGGATATAGCCGTGGCCGCCGTGGACCTGCACGCCGTGGTTCGCCGCCTCGAAGGCGAGATCAGTGAACAGCGCCTTCACCACCGGGGTGACCAGGGCGACGAAATCGGCCGCGCGCTGCTTCACCTCGGGATCGGCGGCGTGCTTCTCTGCGTCCAGCGCCCGCGCCGCCCATTGGCCGAGCATGCGGCACCCTTCGGCATAGGCGCGCATCGTCATCAGGCTGCGACGCACGTCGGGATGGACGATGATCGGATCGGCGGGGAGGTCGGGACGCGCCGGACCGGACAGGGCGCGGCCCTGCAGGCGGTCCTTGGCGTAGGCGACGGCGGACTGATAGGCGATCTCGTTGATGCCGAGGCCCTGGATACCGACCGAGACGCGCTCGGTGTTCATCATCGTGAACATGGCGGCCAGCCCCTTGCCCGGCTCGCCGATGATCCAGCCGGTCGAATCCTCGAACACCATCTGGCAGGTGGCGGATGCCTTGAGACCCATCTTGTGCTCGAGCCCGGCGACGGAGACGCCGTTCGCGCTCGCCGGCTCGCCGGCGTCGTTGGGCAGATATTTCGGCACGAGGAACAGGCTGATGCCGCGCACGCCCGCGGGCGCGTCCGGCAGGCGCGCCAGGACGAGGTGGACGACATTGTCCGTCAGGTCATGGTCGCCAGAGGAGATGAAGATCTTCGCGCCGCTCACCTTGTAGCTGCCGTCCGCCTGCGGCACCGCCTTGGTGCGGAGCAGGCCGAGGTCGGTGCCGCAGTGCGACTCGGTCAGACACATCGTGCCCGACCATTCGCCGCTCACCATCTTGGGCAAATAGGCCCGCTTCAGATCTTCCGAGGCATGGCCCTCGATCGCGGTGGTCGCGCCGTGCGTGAGGCCGGGATAGAGGCTGAACGACAGATTGGCCGAGCAGATCATCTCCTCCACCAGCTTGTTGAGGCTCTCCGGCAGTCCTTGTCCGCCCCAGCTGGGGTCGGACGCGAGCGCCGCCCAACCGCCGTCGCGGAAGCTGTCGTAGGCGGCCTTGAAGCCCGCGGGCGTGCGGACGACGCCATTTTCCAGCCGACATCCCTCGGCATCGCCGCTGGCGTTGAGGGGCAGCAGGATGTCCTGCGCCATTTTCGCCGCCTCTTCGAGCACGGCGTCGAAGAGATCGGGCGTGAATTCCTCGAAGGCGGGAAGGTTCGCGAACTGGTCGTCGGCGAACAGCTCGTGCAGCACGAAACGCATGTCGCGCAGGGGGGCGGTGTAGACTTGCATGGTCGTCTCGATCCTCTGATCCCGCCGCCCCGGAACACGCCGGGGCGAGGGATAGTCCTGTCAGTTGCGCAAGGGCTTGCCGGTTTCGAGCATGTGCTCGACGCGGGCCTGGGTGCGCGGGTCCTTGACGCTGGCCATGAAGGCCTGGCGCTCGAGCTTGAGCAGCTGGTCCTCGGTCACCGTGTCGACCAGATCCGCCTCGCCGCCGGTCAGGACGGTCGCGAGGCGATCGGACACGACCGCGTCATAGGGTGTCGCCATGCCCTTCTTGCGGAAGCCGTCGACCACGCCCGCGATACCCGTGCGGCCGCTCTCGCCCGGCAGGCGGAAGGTCGGCTTCTCGGGCGCCGCATAGCCGTCGACCATTGCCAGCGCCCTCGCCTTGGCATCCGCGAGCAGCCGGTCGCGGTTCATGGTGATGCCATCGCTCGGGCGCAGGAACATCATCTCCTTTGCCAGCGCGGCGGACTTCGAAACCTGCGCCGTCGAGATCGTCTCGAACGCCTTGGCGACGGCGGGCATCGGCCCCTTCGGCATCATCGGCGCCTTCGCCATCCGGTCGAGCAATTCGCCATTGCCGCCCCAGCCGGGCAGCAGGCCGACGCCGCATTCGACGAGGCCGATGTAGCTTTCGGCATGCGCCTGCACCGCATCGGCGTGGAGCACGACCTCACAGCCGCCGCCGAGCGCCATGCCGGCAGGCGCGGCGACGACGGGGAAGGGGGCGTATTTCAGCGCCTTCAGCGCCGCCTGGCCGGCGGCGATCAGCTTCTCCACCTCGCCCCAGGCGGCGATGTTGACCGCGAACATGGCGAGGCCGAGGTTCGCGCCGGCCGAGAAGTTCGACCCTTCGTTGTAGATGACCAACGCCTTGAACTGCGCCTTCACCAGCGGGATCGCCTTCTGGATCAGCTGCATGATCTGCTCGTCGAGCGCGTTCATCTTGGTCGTGAACTCGAGCGCGGCGACGCCGTCGCCGACGTCCCAGAGCGCGGCGGACCCGTTCTTCAGCAACGGCTCACCGCGCAGCTTGACGTCCTCGAGCAGAAGCACGCCGTCCGGACGGACGATGTCATGATAGGCGCCGTCGCGGCCGAGATACTGACGCGTGCCGTTCTCGATCCGGTAGAAGGGTCTGTCGCCGGCGATATCGAGGATCGCAGGGACGGCGCGCCCCTCGGAGCGCAGCCGTTCCGCGAGGCGGGCGGCGCCGATCCGGTCGATCAGCTCGAACGGCCCGAACTTCCAATTGTAGCCGAGCTTCATCGCGTCATCGATCGCGACGACATCGTCCGCCGCCTCGCCGACCAGCATCGCGGCATAAGAGAGCACGCTGCCGAGGATCGTCCAGGCATAGGTGCCGGCCTTGCCCGGCAGCGCGATCAGCGCGGCGAGATCCTTCTCCGCCGCCGACGGCAGCTTTTCCGGGCTCGCCTGCGGGCGATAGTCGCCGGTCGCCAGATCGAGCGCGAACTTGGTCTTGGTCGCCTTGTCGAAGCGATAGAAGCCACCCTTGCCCTTGCGCCCCGTGAAGCCCTCGGCGATCATCCTGTCGACGAGCGGCATCGGCCGCACCGTGTCGAAATAGGGATCGCCCGCCGGCAGCGTCGAAGACAGGCTCTTCGACAGAAGCGGCATCAGGTCGACGCCGACGAGATCGACGAGGCCGAAGATGCCGGTCTTGGGCACGCCCATCGGACGGCCGCCGATCTGGTCCGCCTCCTCGATCGTCAGACCCTGGTCCATCGCCGCGTTGATCGCGACGGCCAGCCAATAGGTCCCGATGCGATTGGCGATGAAACCCGGCGTGTCCTTGGCCCGCACGATGCGCTTGCCCATGAAGCGGTCGACGAAATCCTCGACGCGTCCGGCGACGGTGGGGTCGGTATGCGGCCCGCGCACGATCTCGATCAGCCGCATGTAGCGCGGCGGATTGAAGAAGTGCGTGATCAGGAAGTCGGCCTTGAACTGATCGCCGCGCCCCTCGACCAGATGGCCGAGCGGGATCGTCGAGGTGTTCGAGCTGACCGCGGTGCCCGGGCGCTTGAGCTGTTCCAGCTTGGCGTACAGCGCCTGCTTGATGTCGAGCCGCTCGACGATCGCCTCGACGATCCAGTCGCATTCGGCAACGCGGGCCAGGTGATCGTCGATATTGCCCGTCTCGACCAGCTTCGCCGCCGCCTTCGACATGAAGGGGGCAGGCTCGGTCTTGAGCATCTTGGCGACCGCACCCTTGGCGACGGCGTCGCGGTCCGTGCCGTCCTTGGGCACGATGTCGAGCAGCAGCACGGGCACGCCGGCGTTGGCGACCTGCGCGGCGATGCCCGCACCCATGACGCCCGCGCCGATCACGCAGACCTTTTTGATGGCGTCGCTCATGTCACGCGCGCTCCAGAACCGTGGCGATGCCCTGACCGCCGCCAATGCATTGCGTGGCGAGCGCATAGCGGCCGCCCTCGCGCTCGAGCAGCGCCGCGGCCTTGCCGACGATGCGCGCGCCGGTCGCGCCCAGCGGATGGCCGATCGCGATCGCGCCGCCGTCCTTGTTGATCGTCTCGTCCTTCAGGCCGAGGTCGCGAATGCAGGCGATCGCCTGGCTGGCGAAGGCCTCGTTGATCTCGACGACGTCGAGGTCGGCCACGGAGAGACCCGCACGCTCCAGCGCCTTCTTCGACGCGCCGATCGGTCCAAGGCCCATCGTCTCGGGCTCGCAGCCGGAAATGCCGACCGACTTGATCCGTGCGAGAATCTTCAGGCCATGCTTCCGCGCAAAGTCTTCGGAGGTCACCAGCACGGCCGACGCGCCATCGGTCAACGGCGACGAGGTGCCGGCGGTCACCGACCCGTCCTGGTTGAACGCGGGCTTCAGGCCGGCAAGCGCCTCGACCGTGGTCTCGGGGCGGATGGTGCCATCCTCCGCGACAGGACCCGCCTTGGTCTGGATCGCCACGATCTCGTCCGAGAGGCGACCGTCCGCGCGCGCGGCGGCGGCCTTCTGCTGGCTCTTCACCGCGAAGGCGTCCTGCTCCGCCCGGGTGATCTGATACTTCTGCGCGACATTCTCCGCCGTGTCGCCCATGCCCATGTATGCGCCGGCATTCTTCTTCGCGAGCGTCGGGTTCGGCAGCGGATTGTAGCCGCCCATCGGTACGCGGCTCATCGACTCGAGACCGGCGCAGATGAACGCCTCGCCCGCGCCGATCTGGATCTGGCCGACGGCGATGTGGATCGCGCTCATCGACGATCCGCAGAACCGGTTGACCGTCATGCCGCCGACCGACAGCGGCAGGTCGGCAAGCAGGCCGATCATGCGCGCGACGTTCAGACCCTGTTCGCCCTCGGGGAAGGCGCAGCCCAGGATGATGTCCTCGATCTCCGACGGGTCGACCTTGGTCTTCTCGATCAGCCCGCGGATCGTCTGCGCGGCGAGGTCGTCGGGCCGCACGCGGGCGAGCGCGCCCTTGCCGGCGAGATGAAAGGGCGAGCGGGCGTATCCGGCGATGACGACGTTGGTCATGATATCCTCTCGAAAGGCAGCAAGTGGACCTCGGCGGCCCTGACAAATAACGTTACTTGCGAAGTACCGTATAGGTGCGATACCTTCCCATTACGTCAAGTGGGCTGCGTCGACAAGCATCGTCGGACGCGCCGAACCGTGAGAGGACAGACATGACCGGGATGCCGAGCGACGCCGGGGAGGCCGTTGAGCAGGGGCCGTTGGCGATCAAGCGGGGCGTGCCGCTCGATGAGCGGCCGCGGCTGCTCGGCGCTCTGCTCGAGTCGTCGGCCCGGCGATTCCCCACGCGCGTCGCGGTCGATTTCCTCGGGGCGACGACCACCTGGGGGGCGCTGGCGGAGGCGGTCGATCGCGCTGCCGCGGGGTTGCAGGCGCTGGGCGTGGTGAAGGGTACGCGCGTCGCGCTGTGCCTTCCGAACACGCCCTATTACCCGATACTCTTCTACGCGACGCTGAAGGCGGGCGGGATCGTGGTCAACGTCAACCCGCTCTACGTCGAGCGCGAACTCGCGCACCTGATTCACGATTCGGGGGCGGAGATCATCGTCACCTGCGACCTCGCGGAGATTCAGGCGCGCGTGCTCAAGGTCTCCCGAGAGACGGGAATCCGCCACGTGGTCAGCTGCCCGATCGCCGACGTCCTGCCGGGGATCAAGAAAGTCGCGTACAAGCTGCTGAAGCGCAAGGAGATCGGCCGGGCGCCCCGCGATGCCATGCACCTCCATTACCGGGACCTGATGGCAAAGGGTAAGGTGCCGGCAGCGGTCGCGGTGTCGCCGGACGAGGTTGCGGTGCTGCAATATACCGGTGGCACGACGGGCCTGCCCAAGGCCGCGATGCTCAGCCATGCCAATATCGTCGCCAACACCGACGCGATGCTCGTCCATGTCGGCGGCGAGGCGCCGGACCAGGACCGGGTGATGGGTGTGCTGCCGCTGTTCCACGTCTTCGCGTTGACCAACGTGCTGACCTTCTCGACGCTGGTGGGTGCGGAGATGATCCTGCTGCCCCGGTTCGAGATGAAGCAGCTGCTGGCGGCGCTCAAGCGGACGCGGCCGACCTACTTCCCGGCCGTTCCGACCATCTACAATGCGCTGGCAAACCTGTCCGACGCCGACGTGCCGGACCTCTCCTCGATCAAGGTCTGCATCTCCGGGGGCGCACCGCTGCCCATCGAGGTGCGCCACCTGTTCGAGCAGCGTACCGGCGCGAAGCTGGTCGAGGGTTATGGCCTGTCCGAAGCATCGCCGATCATCACCTGCAATCCCTTTCAGGGGATCAACAAGGAGGGGTCGGCCGGCCTTCCGTTCCCCGGGACGACGATCGAGATCCGCGACCGCGAGGATCCGTCGCGCATCATGCCGAAGGGGGAAAAGGGCGAGATCTGCGCCCGCGGACCGCAGGTGATGAGCGGCTATTGGCACAAGCCGCACGAGACGGCGGGCGCCTTCGCCGACGGCGCATTGCGCACCGGCGATGTCGGCTATCTCGACGACGACGGCTATCTATTCATCGTCGACCGGATCAAGGACATGATCCTGTGCGGTGGCTACAACGTCTATCCCCGCGTCATCGAGGAGGCGCTGTACGAGCATCCCGCCGTCGCCGAGGCGGTGGTGATCGGCATCCCGGACCCCTATCGCGGCCAGAGCCCCAAGGCGTTCGTCACGCTGGCGGAGCCGGGTTCCGTGACGGGTGAGCAATTGCGGGACTTCCTGCGCGACAAGGTCAGCAAGATCGAGCTTCCCCGCGCCGTCGAGATACGCGACACTCTGCCCAAGACCCTGATCGGCAAACTTTCGAAGAAGGAGCTGGTCGAGGAGGAAATGCGCAAGGCCGGACAATAGGCCGGCCGGTACGGGAGGATTGGATGACGGACGAGGGCGCGGAGCTGCAGGGAATCCAGGAGGTGGCCGAGCGGCTCGGCATCACCCCGCGGACCCTGCGCTTCTATGAGGATCGCGGCCTTATCGAGCCGAGCCGGATCGGTACCACGCGCGTCTATCGCCGACGCGAGATCGCCCGCATGCAACTGATCCTGCGCGGCAAGAGGCTCGGCTTCTCGCTCAAGGACATCGAGGAGTTCCTCGATCTCTACGATGCGGACCCCCAGCACCTCGAGCAGATGCGCGCGTTGGCCGGCCGCTGCCGCGAGCGGATCGACGAACTCGAGCAGCAGCGGCAGGCGCTCGATACCACATTGGCCGAACTCACCAAGATCGAGGCGGAGGCGCTCGACCGCGTCAATGCGCATGGTGACGGACCGCGGGCCGCACGGGGGTGATCTCGGCTCAGTAGAGTGTCAGCATCGCCGGCAGTCGCGCGGGCGTTTCGCCGCGCGTGATCGCGTAAGCGGCATTCACCGCGTCGCCGAGGCTCGCATTGTGAAACGGCTTGGCGACGCAGCCGATTATCAGCGCATGCGACTCCGCCTCCGGGCAGGTGCCGCTTAGGAAGATGCTGGGTATGCCACGCTCGGCGAGGGCATGCGCGACCGCGACTCCATCGTCGCCGAGGGCCAGCTTGACGTCGCACAGCGCCAGGTCGGGAGTCTCGCGATCGGCGATCTCGATCGCCATCGCCAGCGTGTCCGCCACGCCGATCACCGCATGACCGTGCAGCGTCAGCGCATCCTCGACGAGCATCGCGACCATGGCCTCGTCCTCGACGACGAGAAGCTTGAGGGCGGGTTGGTGGTCAGTCATGGGCCATGGGTAACGTCAGGATCATGCCATCCGTTGCAGGCGTGATCGTCCCCCGCAGCTGATGCAGCAGGCCGCGCGCGATCCGGGACGCTTCGGTGTTCGCGGCGATCCCGACCAGGCGTAGGCGCACCGCGTCCTGCGAGCCGGCCAGATGGATCGCGACCGGACGATGCGGCGGTACGCCCAGCGTGAGCGTATGCACCAGCAGCGCGAGCGCGGCCGCCGTCTCGACCCGCAGCGGTGCCAGTGCGGCCGTCTCCGCCAGGACGGCGGGGATGGCGCGATCCTCCACGAGTGCTTCGATCAGGCCGGTGACGTCGACCAGGCCGGCGGGCTGGTCGCCGTAGAGAGGGCGATGCGCGATCGCAAGCACCTGCAGCCGATCGACCGCACGATACAGCGGTGCCTGTGCCGCCGACGCGAGGTCGCCCGCCTCCGCCCCGACGAGTCCGACGGCGACTTGAAGGGCGTTGCGCACCCGGTGCTTCAGCTCGCCCAGCAGCCGCTCGCGCGCCTCCATGCCGTCGCGAAGGGCCGCTTCGACGCGCAGCCGGTATTTGGCGAGCGCGACATAATGGCAGGCGACGCGCAGGAAGCGGAGTTCGTCGGCGGAAAAGCGGTTCGTCCACCGCCGCCCGAAGCTCAGCGTGCCCAACAAAGCGTCTCCGTGCATCAGCGGCGTGCAGACATAGCTGTCGAGGCCGAGCGAGCGCACGAAGGCATAGGTCGGATCGTCCGATGTTCTTATCGAGATCGCATGATGGATCTGCCGCGTCTGCGCGACCGTACCGCAGATCGCCTCGCCTATCGCCAGCGTCGCGATTTTTGCCGGCTGGTCGCCGGTCAGGCCGCCATGGGCCTCGAGCACGAGCCGGTCACCCGCCACGCGATAATTGGTGAAGACATCGAGCCGCAGCTCGCGCCGCATCAGATCGAATATCTCGTCGACCATGTCGGCGGGATCAGCGGCGGCCAGCAGCCGTTCGGCGACATCCGCGAGCAGTCTCAGGTAGCGTTGCGGAACGCTCGTACCGGGCTCGTCCGACGCGGACCTGTCCGGCAATTCGTTCGGGGACATACGCTTCCTGTACCGGCAGCGCCTATCCGCTTCAAGCGCGAGCGCGGCGGATGGGTTAGGGGCGCTGTCTTTTTCACGATCGTGGATGTGATATTCTGGTCTCCTGCCGTCGAAGAACGGGAGGAGAGGTGCCATGGAGTGGATGGATCCACATGTGTGCGCGTGCAGTTTCCGGTCGCTGTGCTGGATGAGCGGAACGGCGTTGACGCTATGTTGCGCCGCGATCCTCGCCTTCGGCTAGCCGCCTAGCAGCATTTGCCGCCACCGCGACCGCCGTAGCGGGCCTGTTGCCGCTCGCGGAAGAATGTCGCCTCGTCCATGACGGGGGTTTCAGGGTGTGCCGTGCGCATATGCGCGACATAGGCCGCATAGGACGGGACGCCGACCATGGCGCAGGCGGTCTGCGCGATCAGCGAAAGCCAGGAGCGCATGTCAGGTCGCCGCCAGCGCCGGCGGTACTTCGGTGACCGTCGGCGTGGCGCTGCGTCGCGCGCCGAGGCAGCTAACCGCGTCGTAAATTGCGATTTCCGCGACGACGACCAGCGTTCATGATCGGGCCGTTTGACCAACAAGACTTTCTCAACCGAACCGGCGTATCCACAGCGTGCCATAATAAGATTTCGGTCGTGGAGGTTGCTATGCCATTAACTCGTGCGGCGAGTGCGCTATCACAGGTACAGATCGCACTGGCCGTTACGGTAGTGGCATCAACCCTGCAGACCGTTTACAATCCTGGCAAGACTGTACTGATGGGAGTATGGAGTGCACACCTCATTATATTCCTAATATTCAGCCTGTTGAAGGTTCTTGGTCTCGTCGCCCTATCGCTGCTTTATGCCCGTGCTTGCAATATCGGGTGCGCACGAGAAACCAATCTGCGCTCGGCCGACGTCGCTCTCGGGGTCACTCTGCTCGGTAGCGCGATCCTCGCGCTCTACATCTTTGTCGGAATCAGAGGCATCCAATCAAGTGCGTTCACCAACCATTGGGGTGCCGGCTTGCCGCAATGCATGGCAGGCCTGGCCATGGCGGCTATCGCGTGTGGGTTCGGCGCTCCGTTGTACGCACGGCAATATCATGACCTCGGCCTCATCGCGGGGATCGAACGTAGCCGGCTGGACCGGATCAGGGGCGACAAAGCGGCGAACTGTCGCTTCGTAACGACCTTCTCAAAGCGGTTTGCCTTCGCTTTCCTGCCGCTTTTTGCGGCTCACGTCCTACTGACGAAGCTGGCGCTTGCCAAACATGATCTTCTTCTCTCAGCATGCTCGGACGCCATCGTGACGTGTGCAACGTCGATCATGTCTGGTTTTTTCGTTGCCTCAGCTTTGTGCGATGTGTCGCACGATCATGCACGGGAGCCCGCCTAAGCGTCCGATGGGTTCGCGGCGAGCTGTTCCAACCCTACAAAGTCGAACACGCGCCTGACTGTCTTGCGATCATCTTCCAATTCAAACTGTAAACAGTCTGCCGATTGATCAACGATCACATTGAGAGAAATAGAGTATTGGGAAGGGCAAAACTGTGTGTGAAACACGGTGCCTTTTGGAATGCATAACGCCTTCCGGTCAGTCCAGGATGGCGCGATAGCCAGCGTCCGGTGCGGTACGACGAACGTCGCTATTCCTCCGACAAGCTCGTGAGAGACGACCCGTCGGCCTAGAGCCTCGCAGTTGCCGTCGCTTTCCGGATCCGAACGGGGCTCGCGCCTAGCAGCATTTGCCGCCACCGCGACCGCCGTATCGGGCCTGTTGCCGCTCGCGGAAGAATGTCGCCTCGTCCATGACGGGGGCTTCCGGGTGCGCCGAGCGCATATGCGCGACATAGGCGGCATAGGACGGCACGCCGACCATGGCGCGGGCGGTCTGCGCGATCAGCGAAAGCCAGGAGCGCATGTCAGGTCGCCGCCAGCGCCGGCGGTACTTCGGTGACCGTTGGCGTGGCGCTGCGTCGCGCGCCGAGGCAGGTGCGTATGCCATAGACGACGATCGTCGCCACCACGGCGAGGAACAGCGCGCAGAGCGCCGCGTCGATGCGGTCGTTGATGACGATCCGGCGCATCTCGGCCAGCGACTTGGCAGGGGCCAGCATGTCGCCGCGGCCGGCGGCGTCCGCGAAGCGCGTGGCGTGGGCGAGGAAACCGACGCGCGGATCGGGCGACAGCAGCTTGAGCAGGCTGGCGGTGGAGGTGCAGATCACCAGCCAGGTCGCCGGAAGGATCGTCACCCAGGCGAAGCGTTCGCGCTTCATCCGGTACAGCACCACCGTCGCGAGCGTGAGCGCGACCGCGGCCAGCATCTGGTTGGAGATGCCGAACAGCGGCCACAGGGTGTTCACGCCCCCCAGGGGATCGGTCACGCCCTGGTAGAGGAAGAAGCCCCAGGCGGCGACGCAGAGCGCGGTGCCGATCAGGCCCGGCACGAAGGACGTCGCGTTGCGGAAGGACGGAACGGCCAGTCCGATCAGGTCCTGCAGCATGAAGCGCCCCGCACGCGTGCCGGCGTCGACCGCGGTCAGGATGAAGAGCGCTTCGAACAGGATCGCGAAATGGTACCAGAAGGCCATCATCGCCTGGCCGCCGACGACGCGGCTGAAGATGTGCGCCATGCCGACGGCCAGCGTCGGCGCGCCGCCCGCGCGGCTGATGATCGTCGTTTCGCCGACGTCGCGTGCGGTCTGCGCGATCGATGCCGCATCGATCGGAAAGCCCATCGCGCCGACGGCCGCGGCGGCGCTGGCGGCGTCCGTGCCCACCACCGCCGCGGGACTGTTCATCACGAAATAGACGCCGGGATCGATGATGGAGGCGCCGATCAGCGCCATGATCGCGACGAAGCTTTCCATCAGCATCGCGCCATAGCCGATGAACCGCGCATCCCCCTCGCTCGCGATCAGCTTCGGGGTCGTGCCGCTCGCGATCAAGGCATGGAAGCCCGACACCGCGCCGCAGGCGATCGTGATGAACAGGAAGGGAAAGAGCGAACCCGACCAGACGGGACCGCTGCCGTCGATGAAGCGGGTGACCGCCGGCATCCGCATGTCGGGCATCACGACGAGGATGCCGATCGCGAGCGCGGCGATCGCGCCGATCTTGAGGAAGGTCGACAGATAGTCGCGCGGCGCCAGCAACAGCCACACGGGAAGCAGCGAGGCGATTGCGCCGTAGCCGATCAGGATCCAGCATAGCTGCACGGGCGCGTAGGTGAACTAGGGCGCCAAGGCCGTCGATGCGGCGACATCGCGGCCATAGACGATCGCGAGGATCAGCCCGACCAGGCCGAGCAACGATACCTCGCCGATCTTTCCCGGGCGGACGAAGCGCGTGTACAGGCCCATGAGTATCGCGAGGGGGATCGTCGCGGCGACGGTGAACAATCCCCACGGGCTATTGGCGAGCGCGCGGACCACGATCAGTGCCAGCACCGCCAGGATGATCACCATGATCGCGAAGGCGCCGACGAGCGCGACCGTGCCCGGAATGGCGCCCATTTCCATGCGGATCAGTTCGCCGAGCGAGCGCCCGTCGCGGCGCATCGAGATGAACAATATCATGAAGTCCTGCACCGCACCGGCGAGCACCACCCCGGCCAGGATCCACAGCATGCCGGGCAGATAGCCCATCTGCGCGGCGAGCACGGGGCCGACGAGCGGACCCGCGCCCGCGATGGCGGCGAAATGGTGGCCGAACAGGACACGCCGGTCGGTGGCGACGAAGTCGAGCCCGTCGGGGCGGCGGATCGCAGGGGTAGGGCGCGTCGGGTCGAGGCCGACGACGACCTTCGCCAGATAGTGCGCATAGAACCGATAGGCGATCAGATAGACGCAGACCGCAGCGACGACGATCCACACGGCATTGACCTGCTCGCCGCGGGACAGAGCCACCAGTCCGAGCGCCCCGGCGCCGATCAGCGCGACCGCGATCCAGCCGAGCTTGTTCGCGATCGTCATCACCCTCTCCCGCAGTCGTCCCCCAAAGAGGCGATGCGGGGGCAGGCGTCAAGCACGCATGTCGGCGGGGCAGGGATCGGGTACCCAGCGTATCGACGCCGTGCGACCGACGATCCTCGCGCGCCGCGCTCGGCCGGCCCCGGCGCTCACGGCTTTCGATTTGGCGAACGCGATGCTGCCAACCATCGGGTGCCCGCACCGATCCGGCATGCCGGCATGGCGGAATGGCGGACGAGGTCGGCGCCGACCCCTCGCGACGCCGCCGGCGATCGGGATCAGCCGACCCGATTGGCGACGAGGTCGTCGACCACGGCCGGATCCGCGAGCGTCGACGTGTCGCCGAGACTCGAGATGTCGCCCTCGGCGATCTTGCGCAGGATGCGGCGCATGATCTTGCCCGATCGCGTCTTGGGCAGGGCTGGCGCGAATTGCAGCTTGTCGGGCGTGGCGATGGGGCCGATCTCGTGACGAACCCATTGGATGAGGTCGCCGCGCAGCGTCTCCGACGCCTCCTGCCCCGTGTTCAGCGTCACATAGGCGTAGATACCCTGGCCCTTGACGTCGTGGGGCATGCCGACGACCGCGGCCTCCGCGACCGCGTCGTGCAGCACGAGCGCGCTTTCGACCTCCGCAGTGCCCATGCGGTGGCCCGACACGTTGATCACGTCGTCGACCCGGCCGGTGATCCAGTAATAGCCGTCGGCGTCCCGCCGACAGCCGTCGCCGGTGAAATACTTGCCTTCGTAGGTCGTGAAATAGGTCTGGAAGAAGCGCGCGTGATCGCCCCAGACGGTGCGCATCTGACCCGGCCAGCTCTGGATGATGCAGAGGTTGCCCTCTGCCTTGCCGACCAGCGGCGATCCCTTTTCGTCGACGAGCTGCGGCGTCACCCCGGGCAAGGGCTTGGATGCCGATCCGGGCTTCATCGGAACGGCGCCGGGCAGCGGGGCGATCATGATCCCGCCGGTCTCCGTCTGCCACCAGGCATCGACGATCGGCGCGCGGCCCTCGCCGACGACGTCATGGTACCAGCGCCACGCCTCGGGATTGATCGGCTCGCCGACCGAGCCGAGCACCTTCAGGCTCGACCGATCGGTCCGCTTCACGAAATCGTCCCCCTCCTTCATCAGCGCGCGCAGCGCCGTGGGCGCGGTGAACAGCGCGTGCACCTTGTGCCGGTCGACGACCTGCCAGATCCGGCTGGCGTCCGGCCAGTTGGGCAACCCTTCGTACATCAGCGTCGTCGCGCGGTTCGCCAGGGGGCCGTAGAGGATGTAGGTGTGGCCCGTCACCCAGCCGATGTCGGCGGCGCACCAGAATATCTGGCCTGGCTTGTAGTCGAACGCCCATTGGTGCGTGATGCTGGCCCAGAGCAGATAGCCGCCGCCGGTGTGCAGGACCCCCTTGGGCTTGCCCGTCGAGCCGCTGGTATAGAGGATGAAGAGCGGGTCCTCGGCGCCCATCGGCTCGGGCGCGCAGGACGTGCCGGCATTCGCCGCGGCCTCGTGGTACCAGATGTCACGATCGGTCATCGCCACGTCCCCGCCGGTGGCGCGGACGACGATGACGCGCTCCAGCGTCGGCGCACGCGCAGCGGCTTCGTCGACGCAGGCCTTCAGCTTGATCCGCTTGCCGCCGCGTCGCCCCTCGTCCGCGGTGACGACGATCCGTGATCCGCAATCCTCGATCCGTCCGGCCAGCGCGTCGGCGGAAAAGCCGCCGAACACCACCGAATGGATCGCGCCGATGCGCGCGCAGGCGAGCACCGCATAGGCCGCCTCGGGGATCATCGGCATGTAGATGGTGACGCGATCGCCCTTGCCGACCCCCTCCGCCTTCAGCACGTTGGCGAAACGGCAGACCTCGTCATGAAGCTGTCGGTAGCTGATCTGCCGAGGCTCCTCCGACGGTTCGTCCGGCTCCCAGATGATCGCGATGTCGTCACCGTGCGCATCGAGATGCCGGTCGATGCAGTTCGCCGCGACGTTCAGCACGCCGTCCTCGAACCATTTGATGTGGAAGTCCGCCTTCGCGAACGACCAGTCGCCCGCGATCGTCGGCGCCTTGACCCAGTCGAGCCGCTTCGTCGCCTGGTCGAGCCAGAAGCCGCCCGGATCGTTCGCCGCCGCCTCGTACAGATCGGTGTACCGCTTCGGATCGAGACTGGCGTTCGTCCAGTCGCCGGTGATCGGATAGATTTCGGGATCGGTCATGACGCTTCCGTACAGGGAGGGCGGGGCGGCGCGGACTGTAGTCGGGATCGAAGGGCAGGCAAGCGGCGGAATATCGCCTTCCGCCCCGCCCCCCGGCCGCAGCCGGAACGACGTGGCGGAAGGCAGATCCTCAGCGGCCCAGGAAGGTCAGCAGGTCGCGCGTCAGCCGCTCGCCCTCCGTCGCGAACAGGCCGTGCGGCGCGCCGTCATATTCGACCAGCTGGCTGTCCGCGATGCCGACCGCCGCCGCACGCGCGGAGGTGTCGATCGGCACCGTCTGGTCCGAGGTGCCGTGAATGATCAGCGTCGGCACGCGGAAGGCGGCGAGGTCGGGCCGGAAATCGGTGTGGCCGAACGATTCCGCGCAGGCGAGCGTCGGCTTCAGACCCGCCATCATCGCCGTCGTGGTGGCCCAGTCGAGGACCGCGTCGCTCACCGGCGAGGTGATGTAGCCGACGCCGAAGAACTGCTTGAAGAAGGTGTCGCGGAAGAAGCCCGCGCGATCCTTTTGGATGCCGGCGCCGATCTGCTGCAAGGTTTCCTCCGGCACGCCGTGCGGATTGTCGTCGGTCTTGAGCATATAGGGCACGACCGAGGCGACCAGCGCGGCCGCCGAGACGCCCTTTCCGTCGTGGCGGCTCATGTAGCGGGCGACCTCGCCGCCGCCCATCGAGAAGCCGACCAGCGTGACGCCGTCGGTGGCGCCCGTCGCTTCGAGCACGTCGGCGAGATCGTCGGTCAGCGTGTCATAGTCGTAGCCGCTCCACGGCTGGCCGGACCGGCCGAAGCCGCGGCGGTCATAGGCGATGGCGCGAAAGCCGGCATCGGCAAGTGCCATCATCTGCGGGTCCCAGCTGTCCGCCGACAGCGGCCAGCCGTGCAGCAGCACGACGGGACGCCCCTGGCCCCAATCCTTGACGTAGATGTCCGTGCCGTCGCGCGTCTTGACGTAAGGCATTGCTTTATCTCCATGGCTTCTGCCGGGAGATGCAACGAGGCCGATCGGGTGCCGTTCCAACGTCTTGGGCTGGCGCAAGCGTACCAACGGTGCCAGCATCGCGCAAAGAGGGACGAATCAGGAGACGACATGCGGCTAAGGATGGCGGTTTCGCTTGCGGCGCTCGCGGTGGCGACGGCGGCGTGCCAGGTGAAGGTACAGGATGCGGCCAACGAACAGGCCGCGGCCCAGCCACCGGCCGCTGCGGGCAGCGCGACACAGCAGACCGACTGGTCGCGATTCCGCGACGGCTTCATCGAAGGCTGGTTCAAGCTCGATCCCGCCAACGCCGTGTATCAGGGGCGCCACGATTTCGACGGCCAGCTGCCCGACTGGAGCGCGGCGGGGCTCAAGCGTCAGTCGGCGTTCCTTCATCAGGCGATCGACAAGGCGAAGGGCTTTGCCGATGCCGCTTTGAAGCCGCAGGAGCGGTTCGAGCGCGATTACCTGATCCAGGTCGCCCGCGGGAAGCTGTTCTGGCTGGAGGATGCCGACCAGCCGCATAACAATCCTGCTTATTATGTCGGCGGCGGCCTCGACCCCAACGTCTATATCGCGCGCCCTTATGCCGACGCACCGACGCGGATGAAGGCGCTGATCGCCTTTCTGACCCGCGTGCCCGCCGCCGCGGCGAACATCCGCGCCAATCTGAAGACGCCGATGCCGCGGTCCTTCGTCGATTACGGCACGGCCGGCTTCAATGGCTTTGCCGATTATTATGTCGGCGATGCGAAGAAGGCCTTCGCGGACGTCAAGGACGCCGGCCTTCAGCAACAGCTGGACCAGGCAGCCGCCAATGCGAGCAAGGCGATGCGCGATCTGGGTAGCTGGGTGGCAAGCCAGAAGGGGAGCGCCACGGGCAATTTCGCGCTCGGTGCCGATCGCTTCCAGCGGATGATTTCGGCCACCGAAGGTGTCGACACGCCGCTCGCGCAGCTCGAGGCGGCGGGCCGTGCCGACCTCCAGCGCAACCAGCAGGCGCTGGCCGCCGCCTGCGCGCAGTTCGCGCCGGGGCAGACGATACCGCAATGCATCGACAAGATGGGGGCGAACAAGGCGGCCGACGGCCCGGTGGCGGAGGCCCGCCGCCAGATTCCGACGCTGCGCGCCTTCGTGATCAAGAACGACCTCGTCACCATTCCGGGAACCGAGGAGGCGAAGGTCGAGGAGAGTCCGCCCTACAACCGGCAGAACAGCGCCTATATCGATCCGCCGGGACCGTTCGATAAGGGCATCCCGTCGGTCTATTACATCTCGCCGCCCGATCCCGCCTGGGACAAGAAGACGCAGGACGCCTTCGTCCCCGGCAAGGCGGATCTGCTCTTCACCTCCGTGCACGAGGTGATGCCGGGGCATTTCGTGCAGTTCCTCCACGCCAACCGGTCGCCGTCGCTCTTCGGCCGGCTATTCGTCGGCTATGCCTTCGCCGAGGGCTGGGCGCATTATGCCGAGGAGATGATGTGGGAGGCCGGGCTCAACAACGGCGATCCCGAAACGCATGTCGGGCAGATCAGCAATGCGCTGCTGCGCGACTGCCGCTTCCTGTCGGCGATCGGCCTCCATGCGCGCGGCATGACGCAGGACCAGAGCCTGAAGATGTTCCGCGAGCAATGCTATCAGGACGAGGGCAATTCGCGCCAGCAGGCGGCGCGCGGCACCTATGACCCGGCGTATCTCAACTATACGATGGGCAAATTGATGATCCGCAAGCTGCGCGCCGACTGGACCGCCAGCCGCGGCGGGCGCAAGGCGTGGAAGGCGTTCCACGACCAGTTCCTGAGCTACGGCGGCCCGCCGATCCCGCTCGTCCGGCGCGAGATGATGGGCGAGGCGACGGCGAAGGCGGTGTTCTGAGCGGGCGTGCCTGACATCGGCGAGCGAGGAGGCAACAGGTGATGCTGAAGCAATCGGTCATCCTGTTGCTCCTCTTCGCCGGGGGCACGCATGGCTGGGCGGGGCCGGCGCTGCGTCCTGCCATGGCCGCGGGGCGCACCATAGCCGCCATCGACCTTGCCAAGCCGTTCGGGACGCGCGCTCCGTGGCGGTTCGTCGCGACGCAGGGGGCGGCGGTTCCCGATCCTCTCGGCGACCCGGACGACGCGATCCCGGGCGTCATCCGCCTCTGCTTCAGCGCGGGTCCGGCGACGGCGTGCCAGCCAAATATGGATAGCGCTCTGGTTTATGGCGGCAAGCCGGACGATTTTGCGCAGCCGCATTATCTCGAAATGGTCCGGATCGTGCGGCCAAGGCCGGATTTGCCGCTGCTGCTGGTCCGGGTCGCGAGCAGGCACGGGGGCAATGGCGATCAGCGGGTGGCGGTCGTCGCCTATCGCTACGATCGTGCCGCCGACGCCTTCGCGTCCGCGTTCGCGCGGCAGGTGTTGCGCAACAACAATCAGGAGGTCCGCTATATCGAGCACGGACCGCTGCAGGGTGCTTTCGTGACGGCCATGCCGACGCAGGACGCCCCGTTCGGCTTCTGGATGACCGTTGACCGGATCGGCGGCGATGGCCGTTATCGAGAGGTGCTGCGCTATCGCAGCGCGACCCGCTACGGCGACGGCAATCCGCTCGCCGTGATCGATTCCGAGATGCCCGGGCTGCAGCGGCGGCTTGGGCTCTGGCGTCCAGGCCGAAGGCTGCCTTTGCCGGACCGCCCCTGCCATGCGCCCAGCCTGGTGAAGGGCGAATTATGGTGTTCGCCGCATCGTCCATGACGGAAGGGCTCAGCGTGCGACGTGCGTCGCCGGTTGGCCGTCCTCCGCCTCGTCGCTGCGCGGGTTGCGGATCGAGGGGCGCAGGCGGGCGAGGCTGCACAGGCCGGCGACGAGCGCCAGGCCGGCGGCGATCAGCGGCGGGGTGGCGCCGCCGCCGATGCCCAGGGCGAGCAGCGCGGCGACCAATGTCGCGCCCGTGGTCTGGCCGACGAGGCGGACGGTGCCGACGAGGCCGCCTGCCGCGGCGGCGCGCTCGCGCGGCGCGGAGCCGATGATGAGCCGCGCGTTGGGCGGCAGGAACAGGCCGAAACCCGATCCGCACATCGCCATCCGCCAGGCGATGTCGATATAGGCCGGATCGGCAGGGAGCAGCGCGATCAGGACGAGCGCGACGATCGACACCGCCATGCCGATGCCGCCGAGCAGCCCCGCGGGCACGCGATCGGACAGCCATCCGGCGAGCGGCGCGACGATCATGTTGGTGAGCGGCCAGGGCGCGATCGCCGCGCCGACCTCCGCCGCGCTGAGGCCGAATTCGTGCTGGAGCCGGAAGGGCGTCGACAGCAGCAGCGTCATCGACGCGGTGAAGGCGGTATAGGCGCCGATCGCCGACAGCGCGATGACGGGGCGGCCGAGCAGGTCGATCGGCAGGATCGGCTTCGCCTCGCCGCGCTCGCGCCGGATGAAGATGACGCCGACGAGAGCGCCGACCGCGATGATCGCGGCAGAAACGACCGGGCTGTCGCCGTGCACGGCGCTTTCCGCGCCGCCGATGACGAGGCCGATCATGCCCGCGCACATCACCGCGCCGAGCACGTCGAACGGTTCGTCATGGCTGCGCGGGGCGGGCAAGGCGCGGCCGAGCGCGAGGCTGAGCAGCGCGAACGGCACCGCGCTGGCGAACACCCACGGCCAGGGCGCGATCGACAGGACGAGGCCGCCCAATGTCGGCGCGAGCGCGGCGGAGCTCGACACCACGACCGAATTGATACCGAGCCCGCGGCCGAGCTGTTTGGCGGGATAGATCGAGCGGATCAGTGCCGACGAGACGCTCAGCGCCGCTGCCGCGCCCAGTGCCTGCGCGGCGCGGACGACGAGCAGGAAGGGCAGGCTCTTGGCGAAGAAGCAGAGCAGCGTCGCGATCGTGAAGACGATCTGCCCGAATTGATAGGTGCGCTTCAGCCCGAACCGGTCGCCGATGCCGGCGAAGGGCAGGATCATCATTGCCAGGATCAATTGGTAGACGGTGACCACCGCGACCACCGAGCTGCTTGCGACGTGCAGGTCGCGGGCAATCGTGGGCAGCGCCACGGTCGCGATCCCGCCGTCGATGACGGCGAGCGCGGTTCCGGCGGACAGTGCGGCGATGGCGAAATAGCGGCGGGGCAGGGGCAGGCCGTCGATCATGGCAAAGCGCATTGCGCGCGCCCGAGCGGACGGGCAAGCTGCTGATAATGCCTGGGAGGGACCATATGCTTTTTCGCGCGCTTCTGATCGCCACCTCGATGCTTGCCGCGGCGCCCTCGCTCGCGCAGAGCCGGGACATGACCAGTGATACCGATCCCTACGTCTGGCTCGAGGACAAGGACGGCGCCAAGCCGCTCGCCTGGGTCGAGGCGGAGAACGCCCGCACGTTGCCGCGACTGCAGAATGATCCGCGCTACCAGACCTTCTACAAGGAGGCGCTGGCGATCGCATCCGCCAAGGATCGCATCCCGATGCCGAGCCAGCTGTACGGCCGCATCTACAATTTCTGGCGCGATGCGGATCATCCGCAGGGCATCTGGCGCTGGACGAGCGAAGCCGATTACTCGCAGCCGGCGCCCCAATGGACGACCGTGCTCGACCTCGACGCGCTGTCCAAGGCGGAGGGCAAGAAGTGGGTGTGGAAGGGTGCGACCTGCCTTCAGCCCGAGGAGCGGCTGTGCCTGGTCGCGCTGTCCGAGGGCGGCGAGGACGCGATCACCTATCGCGAATTCGACCTTGCGAGCGGCCGGTTCGTCGAGGGCGGCTTCGTGCTGCCGAAGTCGAAGCAGGGCGCGAGCTGGCTCGACAAGGACACGTTGCTGGTCAGCCGCGACTGGGGCGCGGGCACGATGACCGCGTCGAGCTATCCATTTGTGGTGAAGATGGTGAAGCGCGGCCAGCCGCTGGAGGCGGCAAGCGAAATCTACCGCGGCCAGCCCGGCGACCAGCTCGGCACCTATGCCGGCGTCATCACCGACGGGCAGGGCAATCGCCTGGTCGTGATCACGCGGCGGACGACCTTCTTCGGCGGCGAGACCTATGTCTGGACGCCGGCCGGGACGCGCAAGCTCGACATTCCGGCGCGCACCTTTCCGGAAGGCATGGTGAACGGACAGGTGCTGTTCCGCACCAGCGACCCGTGGGGCAAGGTGCCGGCGGGCGCGATCGCGTCCGTGCCGCTGGCGGATGTCGAGAAGGGGACGCTGAACCCGACGGTGGTCTTCGCACCCAATCCGCGTCAGTCGGTCGACGAGGTCGTGACCACGCGCGACACGCTGATCCTGATCTACAATGACAATGTTCGCGGCCGCGCGGCGGTCTACCGACCGGGGGCGAACGGCTGGACGGCGCAGCCGGTCGCGCTGCCCGACAATGCCTCGCTCGGTGTCGCGAGCGCGGACTACAAGAGCGATCATGCCTATCTGACCGTCACCGGCTTCCTGACGCCGACGACGCTGCTGCCGCTCGACGCGGCGGCCGCCCGGGCCGGTGCGCCGGTCAAGACGCTGCCCGCGAAGTTCGACGCGAGCGGGTTGCAGGTCGAACAGCATGAGGCGACGTCGACCGACGGGACCAACGTGCCCTATTTCATCGTCCACCGGAAGGGCATGCCGCTCGACGGATCGACCCCGACGATCATGACGGCCTATGGCGGCTTCGAGGTGCCGATGCTGCCGGGCTATTCGGCGATCACGGGCAAGTTGTGGCTGGAGCGCGGTGGCGCCTATGTCCTCGCCAACATCCGTGGCGGCGGCGAGTTCGGCCCGGCATGGCATGACGCCGGCCGGATGACCAAGCGCCAGGTGATCTACGACGACTTCGCCAGCGTCGCGAAGGACCTGTTCAGCCGCAAGCTGACCAGTCCACAGAAGCTGGGGATCTATGGCGGGTCGAACGGCGGCCTGCTGATGGGCGTCGAATTCAACCAGCATCCCGACATGTGGAAGGCCGTGACCATCCAGGTCCCGCTGCTCGACATGATGCGGTACGAAAAGATCGAGGCGGGCAAGTCCTGGGTCGACGAATATGGCTCCGTCGACGTGCCGGAGCAGCGCGCGTTCCTGCGCACGATCTCGCCCTACCAGAACATCCGGAAGGGGGCGGCCTATCCGGAGCCCTATATCTGGACGACGACGAAGGACGATCGAGTCGGGCCGCAGCATGCGCGCAAATTTGCCGCCCGGCTCAAGGAATATAATCTGCCTTACCTGTTCTACGAGGACACCGCGGGCGGCCATTCGGGCGATGCCGACATCGAGCAGGGCGCGCGGTTGCAGGCGCTCCAGATGACCTATTTCGCCCAGAAGCTCCTCGGGCCGGCCGCCGATTAGTCCAAGGCTCCCCCTCCCGCTCGCGGGAGGGGGCGGATCATGCCAGCGCCTTCGCGAGCTCGGCCTTGGTCATCGTCGACCGGCCGCGGATGTCCCGCTTCTTCGCCTCGGCATAGAGATCGGCCTTGCTGCGGTGGTCGCGATAGGCCGCGGTCTTTTCCGCGACGTCGTCGGGTTGCGCCGAGAATTGCCGCCCCTTGCGGGTGTCGGCCCGCTTCTTGGCGGTCGTCCGGGCGTAATCCTCGTCGCTCAGCGCATCCCGGGCCTTCCTGGGGAGATAGCGCTCGCCGGTCCTGGCGCTTTCCTTGCCCGACTTCGTGCCCCAGTCCTCTTCCGTCCATTCGTGGAGCGCATTGTGCGGGTCCTTCGAACCCTCATATCCGCCGCCCCGCTTCTTGTATTCGGCGACGGCGAGCTGCGCCTTGCGGGCGGACCACTGGCCCTTGCGTCCTCCTTTTGCGCCGGCGGTCACCTCGGCTTTCACCTTCTCCCACAAATCGGGATCGCTCTTCGTCGCGGTCTCGCTCATGCTCGACTCCTTGGGTCCGGTTGCGGCAGATGAACGCAGCGTTGCAAAAAGCGTTCTTGCTGCACCGCAGCGCAATTGACTAAGGCGACGAGGATGACCCAGCCCAGCGAAGGCGCACCGTCCGGACCTCTGCCGACCCTTTTCGAGGCGATCGTCCGCCTGAGGGTCGTGACCGCCACCTACAACCGCGGCGTCGTCACGCTCGCGCCGCACATCCTCTACACGCGCCACGGCGAGGTCTATGTCGATGCCGTCACCCTCGACCGCGACGGCAAGCCGCCGCGCGAAGAGAAGATGGGCACGTTCAAGCTCGACGGTCTCGGTGATCCCACGATCGTTCAGGACCGGCCATTCTTCCCCAGTCCGCTCTACGATCCCGCGCAGGAGAAATATGCCGGCGTGACGTTGCTCGGCGTCGAGCGGGCCTGAGCTCGCCCGACGCCAAGTCTCACGCTGTCAGCGGCAGCGGATCTCCGACTGGTTCTGGTCGATCGACTTGCCTGCCAGCGCGCCGGCCGCGCCGCCCAGCAGCGTGCCCACGATGCGGCTGTGCCCGCCGTCGATGAGGTTGCCGAGGATGCCACCGGCGGCGCCGCCGACGATCAGGCCGGTCGTGCCGTCGCTGCGGCGGCAGTAATAGCGGCCATCGTTGCCGGCATAGACGCGCTCGTCGGGGCTCAGGACGCGCTCGCGATAGCTGCTGCCCGACCGGTAATAGCGGGCCGGGTCATAGCCGTTCTCGTAGCGATCGTCCTCGGCATAGCCCTGGTCATAGGAGCCGGGGATCGGCGCCTGGCGATAGCCGCCCGGTCCGGTCGGCGCGGCGCCATACGACCCGTAGCTGCCGCGCGACGCGCGATAGCGATCGAATTCGGCACGATAACGGGCCAGTTCGGCATCGAAGCGCGCCTGCGCGGCTGCCCAGCGGGCATCGTCGGCGCCGCTCTGCGCGGCAACGGGCGCGGCGGCGGCTAGGGTTGCGGCCGCGGCGGCGGCGGCGATCAGGCGAGCGATCATGTCTGTTCCTCCTCGTGGTACCGGCCGGTGCCGGCAACATCGGCAGACTACGCAGGCGCCGCCTGATCGGTTCCTGAACGGTCCTATCGGCCGACGTGGGGAAGGATCACGCGATCGTCACGAAACTGTCCATCACCCGCTTGCGCCCCGCGCTCTCGAAGTCGATTTCCAGCTTGTTGCCCTCGATCTCCGCGATCGCGCCATAGCCGAACTTCTGGTGGAAGACGCGCATGCCCGTGGACAGGTCGCTGCGGCCCTTGCTGCCAAGGCTCACCGCGCTCGTGCGGCTCTCGACGATGCGGGTCGGTTGCGTGGTGAAGCCGAAGCCCGAACCCGCGGCGCGTTGCCAGCCGGGGCCACGGCCGGTCCCGCGCGCGACGTCGGCGAAGGGGTCGGCGCGTTCCGACCAGTTGGCGCGCCACAGGCTCTCGCCCCCCGACATCGTGGTCTCGCTGTCGACATGCTCCGGCGGCAGCTCGCCGACGAAGCGGCTGGGAATGCTCGACGTCCATTGCCCATAGATGCGCCGGTTGGCCGCATGCAGGATCACCGCCAGCCGCCGTGCGCGGGTGATCGCGACATAGGCGAGCCGACGCTCCTCCTCCAGGCTCTTCGTCCCGCCCTCGTCCAGCGAACGCTGCGACGGGAACAGCCCTTCCTCCCAGCCCGCCAGGAAGACGGTGTCGAACTCGAGCCCCTTGGCGGCATGGATCGTCATGATCGTGACCTGGGGATCCTGCGCGCCGCCCTCGTTGTCCATGACGAGGCTGACGTGTTCGAGGAACGCGCCGAGCGATTCATACTCCTCCATGGCACGGACGAGTTCTGACAGATTCTCCAGCCGTCCCGCCGCCTCGACCGACTTTTCCGCCTGCCACATCGCGGTATAGCCGCTCTCGTCGAGCAGCTGGCGCGCCAGTTCCGCATGCGGCAGTTCGCGCGCCATGTCGCGCCAGCGGGCGATGTCGCCGACCAGGTTGCCCAGCGCGCGCCGTGCCTGGGGCGTCAGTTCGTCCGTGTCGAGGATGCGCGCCGACGCGATCGTCAGCGGCAGGCCTTCCAGCCGCGCCAGCTGGTGGATCTTCGCCAGCGCCTTGTCGCCCAGGCCCCTCTTCGGCACGTTGACGATCCGCTCGAACGCCAGATCGTCGGACGGCTGGTTGACGACGCGCAGATAGGCGAGTGCATCGCGGATCTCGGCCCGCTCGTAGAAGCGAAAGCCCCCGACGATCCGATAGGGGAGGCCGATGGCGATGAACCGGTCCTCGAACTCCCGGGTCTGGTGCTGCGCGCGGACGAGGATCGCGATCCGGTCCAGGCTGGTGCCGCCACGCCGCGCCGCCTCGATCTCGTCGCCGACGCGGCGCGCCTCTTCCGGCCCGTCCCACACGCCGATGACGCGGACCTTCTCGCCCACGTCGAGCTCCGTCCACAGCGTCTTGCCGAGCCGGCCGCCGTTGTTCGCGATGACGCCGGACGCGGCGCCGAGGATGTGCGGCGTCGATCGATAGTTCTGCTCCAGCTTGATCACCGTCGCGCCGGGGAAGTCACGCTCGAAGCGTAGGATGTTTTCAACCTGGGCGCCGCGCCAGGAATAGATCGACTGGTCGTCGTCGCCGACGCAGGCGATGTTGCGCCGCGCCTGCGCCAACAGGCGCAGCCAGAGGTATTGGACGACGTTGGTATCCTGATACTCGTCGACCATGATGTAGCGGAAGCGTTCCTGATACAGGCGCAGCACGTCGGGATGCGCCTTCAGGATGGTCAGCATGTGCAGCAGCAGGTCGCCGAAGTCGCAGGCATTCAGCGCGCGCAGCCGATCCTGATATTGCGCATAGAGTTCGCCGCCGCGCCCGTTGGCGTAGCGCTCGCTCTCGCCCGCATCGATGTCGGCCGGGACAAGGCCCTTGTTCTTCCAGTCGTCGATGAGGCCGGCGAGGCTGCGCGCGGGAAAGCGCTTCTCGTCGAGGTCGGCCGCCACGATCAGCTGCTTGAGCAGGCGCAGCTGGTCGTCGGTATCGAGGATCGTGAAGTTGCTCTGCAGGCCCACCAACTCCGCGTGCCGCCGCAACATCTTGGCGCCGATCGCATGGAACGTGCCGAGCCACGGCATGCCTTCCACCGCCTCGCCGACGAGCCGCCCGACGCGCTCGCGCATCTCGCGCGCCGCCTTGTTGGTGAAGGTGACGGCGAGGATCTCCGAAGGCCAGGCCTTTCGCGTCCAGAGCAGATGCGCGAGGCGCGCCGTCAGCGCGGCCGTCTTGCCTGTACCGGCACCCGCCAGCATCAGGACCGGACCCTCCGTGGTCAGCACGGCCTCCCGCTGCGGCGGGTTCAGGCCCTTGAGATACGGCGGATCTTGCACGGGGGTCACGGTGTCGGTCACCGGCGAACAGGTAGGGAACGGCGCGCGGCGGGGCAAGAGCGAAGCGCAGGCTGCGCCGTGGCACAGCCACGCGTCGCACGGAAAAATCGGGGCAGCCGTGATCGACTGCCCCGTAGTTCAGGGAGGATCGGCCGACAGGGGTGGCGACCGAACGTCGAGCCCACAGGGGGAAGGGGGGCATCGACCCGCTCTGATCTAGGGGGGCATTGTTGCGCGAAGATGTCAGGCGTATGCTGGATATGACTTTTATGCGGCGGCCCAGCACCCTTCCGTGGGCAGCCTTGCGCGGTTAGTCTCGGCCGATGCAATCGCCCTCGGTCCGCCGCGTCCTGACTGCCAGCCTCGTCGGTACGGCAGTCGAATTCTACGATTTCTATATCTATGCGACGGCGGCGGCATTGATCTTTCCGACCCTGTTCTTCCCCGGCGAGAGTGCGGCGGCGCGACAGGCGTTGAGTTTCGCCACCTTCGCGGTCGCTTTCCTCGCCAGGCCGGTGGGCGCAGTCGTCTTCGGCCATTTCGGCGACCGGATCGGGCGCAAGTCGACGCTCGTCGCCAGCCTCCTGCTGATGGGCGGTTCGACCGTCGCCATCGCCTTTCTGCCGACCTATGCCCAGATAGGCTGGATCGCGCCGCTGCTTCTGTGTGTCTTGCGGCTCGGCCAGGGCCTGGGGCTTGGCGGCGAATGGGGCGGGGCGGCGTTGCTCGCGGTCGAGAACGCGCCGCCGGAGCGCCGTAACACCTGGGGCATGTTCCCGCCGCTCGGCGCGCCCGTCGGCTTCATCATGGCGAACGGCCTGTTCCTGGTGCTCGGCCTGTTCCTGTCGGATGCGGCTTTCCGCAGCTGGGGATGGCGGCTGCCGTTCCTGCTCAGCGCGGTCCTCGTCGCGCTTGGCCTGTGGGTGCGCCTCAAGCTGACCGAAACGCCTGCGTTCGTCGCGGCGGCGAAGGCGGATGCCCTGCCCAAGGTTCCGGTCGCGACGCTTATGGCCGGCCATGCCAGGGCGCTCGTCGCCGGAACCGGCGGGGTCGTCGCCTGCTTCGCGCTCTTCTATCTCGCGACCGCCTTCACGCTCAGCTACGGGACCGCGACCCTCGGCTATGGGCGTGAAGCGCTGTTGGGGGCGGAACTGGTGGCCATCCTGTTCCTCGCGGCCGGCATCATCGTCGCGAGCATGCTGGCCGACCGGATCGGCGCAGCGCGCATGCTGGCGACCGGCTTCGGCGGCTGTATCGTGGCGGGTCTGGCGATGGGCTCCATGCTGGGCTCCGGATCGCTGCTGATCGTGTTCGCGTGGCTGGCCTTCGCCCTGTTCGTCATGGGTTTCGCCTATGGCCCGCTAGGCGGCTGGCTGCCCACGCTCTTTCCGGCGGGGGTCCGCTACACCGGCGTCTCGATGACCTTCAACCTTGGGGGGATCATCGGCGGCGCGCTGGCGCCGAATGCGGCGCAGATGCTCGCTCCGCATGGTCTTGGCTGGGTCGGTCTCTACCTCGTGGCGGCGGGGATCGTCAGCCTAGCCGGTCTCGTCCTGCTGCCTCGCCGGGAACGGGCCATGCAATAGCGGACGCAGGGAGGCGGAAGGCGGCCGCGCCGTGCCCGACCTGCGTCAGGGCTGGGAGTCCCGCCGCAGCAGCGTCAGGCGTGCCTTGCCATGCACCCGCGATGCGTCGACCGCGAAGCCAGCCACGGCGATCTCCTCGTCGCGCGCGGTCTCGATGCTGACCCAGCTCGCCGGACCGACCCATCCGAGCCGCGCCAGCTTGTCGAGCGCGACGGCCCCGGCACCGGTGCCGTAAGGCGGATCCATCATCACGAGGTCGAGCGGCGCCGGCGCGGCGCCCAGCGCCATCACCGACGTCGCGCGCACGTCGCCCCGCGCGTCGAGACGGGACAGATTGGCCTTGAGCGCATCCAGCGCGGCGCGATCCTGTTCGACGAAAAGGCACGATGCGGCCCCGCGCGACAGCGCCTCGATCCCCAGCGCGCCCGATCCGGCGAACAGGTCGGCGACCGCCAGCCCCTCGAAACTGCCCAAGCGGCTCGCAAGCATGGAAAATAGGGCCTCGCGCGTCCGGTCCGCGGTCGGCCGGGTGGCGTCGCCCTTGGGCGCGACGAGGGGCCGTCCGCGCCAGGTGCCGGCGATCACCCTCATGAGCGGCCATTCCTCGGCGGACGTCCGCCCTTGCCGCCGCCCCGTGGGGGGCGACCCGGACCGCCGTCGCGCGGCGATCGACCGCCGTCGGTACCCCGCGGTCGGCCAGTGGCCTCGCCGCCGCGCGGTGGCCGCCCGACATCGCCGCCGCGCGAAGGGCGCCGGCCGATCTCGTCGGCGGCGGACCGAAGGGATGATTCGCCCGAGGGGCGGCGTTGATGTCCGCTTGCCGCGCGCGGGAATCCCGCACCGCCCGGGGCCGTGCGGTCGGGGCGGCCGACCTGCGTCGTGGTCCGCGCGGATCGTCCGGCGTCCGCGCGCGGTACGCGAGCCGCGACATCCTCGTCCCGTCGCGGCGACTGCGGGCCGCGCGACGCGCGCGTGGGAGCGTCGGCGCCGGCCTGTACGCGGCGCGCGGCGGTCCGGGCCGGTCGAGGCGAGCGGCCGTCTGCATCATCCTGCCGAACCGGGCGCGGCACGCGCGGGTGATCGCCGCCTGATCGATCGCGCGAACGCGCTGCCCGATCGACGGTCGCGGCGGTACGGAAGCCGGGTCGGGGCGCATCGCCGGCAAGATCATCGGGCGCGCCGCCCTTCAGGGTGCGGCGGAACGCGACGAGCTCGTGCTGCTTGACCTCGCCGATCTCTCCCGTCGGCAGGTCGCCGAGCAGGAAGGGGCCGTAGCGGGTGCGGATCAGCCGGCCGACCTGGAGTCCGAGGTGCTCGAGCACGCGACGGACCTCGCGGTTCTTGCCCTCCGTCAGCGTCATCTCGATCCAGACGTTGGCGCCGGTCCGTCGCTCGATATTCGCATCGATCGAGCCGTAGCGTATGCCTTCGATCTCGATGCCGTCCGCCAGATCCTCGAGCTGCGCCTGCGTGACATTGCCATAGGCACGGACGCGATAGGTGCGCTCGACCCCCGTCGATGGAAGCTCGAGCTGGCGCTTGAATCCCCCGTCGGTCGTCAGCAGCAGCAGCCCTTCGGTGTTGAGGTCGAGGCGGCCGACCGGGACGAGCCGCGGCAGATCGCGGGGCAGGCGATCGTAGATCGTCGGCCGACCCCGCGGGTCACGCTCCGTCACCAGCAAGCCGGTCGGCTTGTGGAACAGGAACAGCCGCGTCGGCTCGGGGGCTGCGACCGGATTGCCGTCGACGGTCACGCCGCGCAACGACGGAAGGATGGTCGCAGGCGTAGCGACGAGCGTGCCGTTCAGCGCGACGCGCCCGTCCGCGATCATGCGCTCCACTTCGCGTCGCGACGCGATGCCCGCACGGGCGAGAAGCTTGGCGATGCGGTCGCCCTTGGCGGCACTGGAAGGGGGATTGGGAGCCATCGACCGCCCATAGCCGCATCATCAAAGCGTTGCGAAATTATTTGCGACCGAAGCGGCCTGCGCGCGTTATGTAGCGCGGGCGTAACAAACCGTGCCCGGTGGAGCGGGTAGATGCTGTTCGGCAAGAAGAAGCGCAAGATCATCAAGCTGCTGGTGGTCGAGGATGAACCGCTGGTCGCCTTCGATACCGAGCATTTCCTGTCCGATGCGGGCTACACGGTGGTCGCGACGGTCGATCGCGTCGCGGAGGCATCGAACATCATCCGCTCGGGCACCGCGCTCGATCTGGTCCTGGTGGACGTAAGCCTCGCGGACGGGTCGGGCCTGGATGTCGCGCGTGCCGCCCAGGAACAGGGCGTCCCCGTCCTGTTCGTCACCGGCAATTGCCCCGTGGAGGCGACGGCCTTTGCCGCCGGCTGTCTCAGCAAACCCTATGCCCAGCGCGACCTGCTCGGCACGCTGACTGCGCTCGACGCGCATCTGTCCGGTCACAAGCCGCGGCGACTGCCGAACGGGCTGCGCCTTTTCGAAAGCGCTACGACAGGCTGATCCAACGCATCGCGGCAGGCGCATGGACTTCGCCGGCCCGGACGCTCTATGCGGGTCGCTTGAACTTCGGGGGCGGGTGACGCGATCATGGATCAGGCAAGGCGGCAGTCCTGGTGGGACGGCATCAGGCCCTATACCGAACGCGGACCGATCGCCGCCTTCCTCCTGGGCATCTCCTCCGGTTTTCCCTATGCGATGATTGGTGCGACCCTGACGACGCGGCTTGCTCGCGACGGGATCGACAAGAAGACGGTCACTGCGTTCAGCCTCGCCTTCCTCGTCTACAACCTCAAATTCCTGTGGGCCTGGGTCGTGGACGGCGTGCGCCTACCGATCCTGGGGCGGCTGGGGCAGCGCGTATCCTGGCTACTCGTTGCAGGGGCGCTGGTCATCGCCGCGGTGGTGAACCTGGCGCTGGTCGATCCGCGCGCCGACATAGCGGCCGCGGCGCTGGCGGCGATCCTGGTGGGCGCTGCGGGCGCGACCTTCGATATCGTCATCGACGCCTATCGCATTGAATTCCTGGAACCGCGGCAGCTTGGGGTCGGCTCGGGCATGAGCCAATACGGCTGGCGCATCGGGTCGGCCGGGGCTGGTGCGCTGGCGCTCGTCGTCGCGGATCGGATGGGCTGGTCGGCGGCCTATATCGCCTGCGCCGCTCTCGCATTGCCCGCGATGGTCACCGGGCTGATCTTCGGCGAACCCCAGCGGCACCGCGAGCCCCAGGAGCGACGCGGGCTGGGCGAGGCGTTCCGCGCCGTATGGGGACCCTTCGTGCAGTTCTTCGCCCGCCCCGGCGCGATGCTCGTCCTGGCGTTCATCCTCATCCACAAGGTCGGCGACACGCTCGCCAACCTGACATTCCGCCTGTTGTTCGACGATCTGAAATTCACGGGCGACGAGATCGCCTTCTACGACGTGTTCGTCGGCTTCCTCGCCTATCTCGTCGGCATCTTCATCGGGGGCGTGCTCTATGCCCGCATGGGGATGAAGCGGTCCGTGCTTCTCGCACTGGTGCTGATGGCGGTATCGAACCTCAGCTTCGCCTTGCTCGCGGCCGCGGGACATTCGACGCTTGGCATGGCCGGCGCGATCGGCTTCGAGAATATCGCGAGCGGCTTCGGTGGTGTCGTGGTGATCGCCTATTTTTCCGCGCTCTGCGATCTTCGTTTCACCGCTGCCCAGTTCGCCCTCATCTCCGCGGCCGCCAGCATTCTCGGCAGGATCGTGACGGGAACCACGGCCGGAGCGCTGATCGAGGCGCTGGGCTATGTAGACTTCTACCTGCTGACCACCGTCGCGGCGCTGCCTGGCGTCGCCCTGTTCTGGTGGATGAGCCGAACCGGGCTCGTCGATCGGTCGATCGGCAGCGCGGGCACGGCAGGCGAGGGGGATGCGCGCGTCGGCGACGCATAGCCCTAGCGGCTGATCGGCCGCCCCTCGTCGGCGAAACATGCCGCGACGGCGGCTGCGCTGGCGAGCACGCCGTCGACCCGGCGCGTCGACAGCAGATCGGCGAGGAGCAGCCGCGCACCCTCGGGTGCGGTCTCGACACGGGCAAGTATCGCCACCAGGGCCTGTTCGGCAGCGGTCATGCGCGCACAGCAGCAGGGGGCGATGGCAATCGTGTCGGCCGCGACCGCCGCGAGATCGGCCATCAGCGCGCGCATCAGGATCAGTGGCCGACGGAAGCCCTCGCCGAACGCGGCGATGAACAGGTGCGCCGCGCGGGCATCGGCAAGACCATGTGCGCCCATGCGACGGATCGCGACGAGGATCAGTCGCGTGTTGGGGCAGACGGGCAGATGGTGCGGTAGCGGCGCAAGCAAGGCTTTGACGTCGTCCATGAGGTGCGACTCCTGAATACGAGCCACACCTTCCCGCGCCTGCTATTGCAAGTCAATCGCATAAATGTGGGTCAGTCCGGCGCCTCGCCGTTCAGCCGGAGCGCTTCGCCCGCAAGATAGAGGGACCCGGCGATCAGCACGACGCAATCGCCGTCGATCCGGTCGAGCGCCGCGGCGAGGTTCGGCTCGGTCGTTGCGCTTATCCCCAGTTGCTGCGCACAGGCGGCGAGGTGCGCCGGCGGGTGGCATTCATGCCCCTCCACCGGGATCGCGATCACCCGCGACAGGCCCGGTGCGAGCAGCCGCAACACGCCGGGCGCGTCCTTGTTGGCGAGCATGCCGATGACCATCACCACCGGCCTTCCCTTGGCGATGCCGCGCAACGCCCGCGCCACGGGCAGCGCGGCGGACGGATTGTGCGCGCCGTCCAGCCACAAGTCGCTCGCCCCGGTCAGGCGATCACGCAGCGGCCCGGCCGCCAGACGCTGCATGCGCGCGGGCCATTGCGCCCATTGCGATGCCGCGCGCAGGGCCGCTTCCGGAACGTTGACCGCCGCCTGGTGACGCAACATGGCGATCGCGAGGGCGAGGTTGCGCGACTGGTGCGGACCGATCAGCCGGGGCCGCGGCGCCGAGAGCGCGAAGCCGGCGTCGCGATAGCGCATCGTGGTCCGGCCGCTCTCGCTCCACCAGTCGCGGTTGCGCGCGAAGACCGGTGCACCGGCCGCCTCCGCCAGGGCGGCGACCCGCTCGCGGGCAGGGCGCGGATAGTTCATCGTGATCAGCGGCACGTCCCGCTTGGCGATGCCGGCCTTCTCGCCCGCGATGTCGACCAGCCGGCTGCCCAGGAACGCCTGGTGATCCAGGCCGAGCGCCGCGATGCCCGTCACCGCGGGACGGGCGATCACGTTCGTCGCGTCGAGTCGGCCGCCCAGTCCGACCTCGACGATCGCCGCCGCCGCCGGGCTACGCGCAAAGGCCAAAAAGGCGGCGGCGGTCGTCACCTCGAAGAAGCTCGGCGCAATGCCGTCCGCATGGTCGAGCACCTCGGCCAGCAACGCAGCCAGCGCGCCGTCGTCGATCAGCCTGCCGGCGACGCGGATTCGCTCGTTGAACCGCACGAGGTGCGGGCTGGAAAAGACATGCACCTCATGCCCCGTGGCCTCGATCGCGGCGCGCAGGAAGGCGCAGGTCGAGCCCTTGCCGTTCGTGCCGGCGACGTGGAAGACCGGCGGCATCGCATGATGCGGATCGCCCAGCCGCGCGAGCAGCCGGGTGATCCTGTCGAGCCCCAATATGTCGGCGCCAGGCGAGAGCAGCGACAGCCGATCGAGTTGCGCCTGGACCGCGGGGTCGGTGGATGTCGCGTGGTCGGGCATCGTCCGTTCGCTTCCGCCGGAGCGAGGAGGCTCAGGCCGCCTTGGCGCTCGGCTTCAGGTACCCGATGACCGTCGCCAGCCGCTCGCGCAGGTCCTTGCGATGGACGACCATGTCGAGCATCCCGTGGTCGAGCAGATATTCGGCGCGCTGGAACCCCTCCGGCAGCTTCTCGCGGATGGTGCTCTCGATGACGCGCGCGCCGGCGAATCCGATCAGCGCATTGGGCTCGGCGATCTGGACATCGCCGAGCATGGCGTAGCTGGCGGTCACGCCGCCGGTCGTCGGGTCGGTGAGCACGACGATATAGGGCAGGCCGGCGTCATGCAGCATCTGGATCGCGACGGTGCTGCGGGGCATCTGCATCAGGCTGAGAATACCCTCCTGCATGCGCGCGCCGCCGGCGGCGGTGAAGATGAGATAGGGCGCCTGGTCGGCGATTGCCGCCTCCACGCCCCGGACGAACGCCTCGCCGACCGCGAGGCCCATCGAACCGCCCATGAAGGCGAAGTCCTGCACGCCCATGACGACGCGGTGGCCGTGGATCGTGCCGCGCGCGTTGATCAGCGCATCCTGCTCATGCGCGCTGCTCCGCGCCGCCTTCAGGCGATCGGTATAGCGCTTCGAGTCCCGGAACTTGAGCGGGTCTTCCGGAACCTTGGGCGAGGGCAGTTCCTGGCAGCTGCCATCGTCGAGGATCTGCTGGAAGCGCAGCTTGGGGCCGATCCGCTCGTGATGATCGCATTTCGGGCAGACGTAGAGATTCTCCTCCAGCTCCTTGGTGAAGACCATCTGGCCGCAGCCCTTGCACTTGTGCCAGAGATTCTCCTCCGACGTTTCGCGCGTGGTGACGCGCGACAGCGCATTGCGGACGCTGGTGATCCAGCTCATTGCTTCATGCCTTTCCGGGCGGTCGCGAGGGCGACCGCGAGCGATTGGATATAGGGTAGGACGGCCGACGGCGCATCCGTACCGTGGGCGGCGACGATCTCGACGATGGCGGAGCCGACGACGACGCCATCCGCGACCGCGCCGATCGCCGCAGCCTGTTCGGGCGTGCGGACGCCGAACCCGACCGCGATCGGCAGGGCGGTCGCGGCCTTGAGACGGCTGACGGCCGCGTCGATCGACGCCTGTGCCGCCTGCTGTAGGCCGGTTATGCCGGCGACCGAGACGTAATAGAGGAAGCCCGACGCACCATCCAGCACCTGCGGCAGCCGTGCGGCGTCGGTCGTCGGGGTGGCAAGGCGGATCGGCGCGATACCGAACGCGCGCAGTGCGGGGCCGAGCGCATCGTCTTCCTCGGGTGGCACGTCGACGCAGATGACGCCGTCGACGCCCGCATCCGCGGCGGCCGCTGCGAACCACTCCGGGCCGCGGCGCAGCATCGGGTTGGCATAGCCCATCAGGACCAGCGGCACCTCGGGATGGCGGAAGCGGAACCCGCGTGCGATCTCCAGGATATCGGCGGTGCGCGTCCCGGCGGCGAGGCTGCGGACATTGGCGGCCTGGATCGCCGGTCCGTCCGCCATCGGGTCGGTGAAGGGCATGCCGAGCTCGATCACGTCGGCGCCGCCCGCGACCAGCGCGTCGAGGATCGCGGGCGTCGCATCGGGCGTCGGATCCCCCGCGGTGACGAACGCCACCAGCGCCGGTCGACCCTTTGCGAAGGCAGCGGGGAGACGGTTCATCGGCGATAGGCTCCGATCGCGAGTTGGGACGCACCGATGCCGAAGCCGACCGCCAGGGCGGACGTGACGTGCGCATTGTTTGTCAGCGTGCCGACGAACAGGCTCGTCACCCCTGCCACCGATCCTGCGACGAGGGTACCCAGCAAGAATCTCTTCCAGTTCCGGGTCATATCGCCACGCCCAGCGCGCTGGCGACGGTGAATATATCCTTGTCGCCGCGGCCGCACAGGTTGACGAGGATGCGTGCGTCGCGCGGCATGGTGCGCGCGCGACGGGTCACGGCAGCGATAGCGTGGCTCGGCTCCAGCGCGGGGATGATTCCTTCCGTCCGACACAGCAGCTGGAACGCGTCCAGCGCTTCCGCATCCGTCGCGCTGTCATATTCGACGCGTCCGATATCACGCAGCCAGGCATGTTCCGGCCCGATGCCCGGATAGTCGAGACCGGCCGAAATCGAATGGCCTTCCGCGATTTGGCCGTCTTCGTCTTGGAGGAGATAGGTCTTGTTGCCGTGGAGCACGCCGGGGAAACCGCCTGCCAAACTGGCGGCATGCTCGCTTCCGCCAAGCCCGTGACCCGCCGCCTCGACCCCCAGCATCGCGACCTCCGGGTCGTCGAGGAACGGGTGAAACAAGCCGATCGCGTTCGAGCCGCCACCGATCGCCGCGACCAGCAGGTCGGGCAGCCGGCCGGTGCGGGCCAGCATCTGCGCCCGCGCCTCGCGTCCGATCACGCTCTGAAAATCGCGCACCAGTTCGGGATAGGGGTGCGGTCCCGCGGCGGTGCCGATGATGTAGAAGGTGTCGTGGACGTTCGCGACCCAGTCCCGCAGCCCCTCGTTCATGGCATCCGACAGCGTCGCCGCGCCGCTGGTCACCGGACGGACCTCCGCCCCGAGCAGCTTCATGCGGAAGACGTTGGGCTGCTGCCGCTCGACATCCTTGGCGCCCATGTAGATGACGCAGGGAAGGCCGAAGCGCGCACAGACCGCGGCGGTGGCGACACCGTGCTGGCCGGCCCCCGTCTCCGCGATGATCCGCGTCTTGCCCATGCGGATCGCGAGCAGGATCTGGCCGATGCAATTGTTGATCTTGTGCGCGCCGGTGTGATTGAGCTCGTCGCGCTTGAACCACACCTCCGCGCCCAAGCCCTCCGGCGCGCCTTCGCGCAGCGCCGCCGTCAGCCGTTCGGCATGGTACAGGGGGCTGGGCCGGCCGACATAATGTTCGAGCAGGTCGTCGAACTCGGCGCGAAAGGCGGGGTCCGCCTTCGCGCGGCGATATTCGCGGTCGAGATCGAGGATCAGCGGCATCAACGTCTCGGCGACATAGCGGCCGCCGAAAGCGCCGAAATGACCGCGCTCGTCGGGTTGCGTGCGGAAGCTGTTCGGAGCGTTCATAGCTGCGCCGCTTTAAGGAAGGCGACGATCTTGTCCACATCCTTGACCCCCGGTGCGCGCTCGACGCCCGACGACACGTCGACCAACGGTGCCCGCGTCCGACGGATCGCCTCCGCGACGTTGACGGGGTCGAGCCCGCCGGAAAGAGCCCAGGGGAGGGGGTGCGCGAAGCCGTCGAGCAGCGCCCAATCGAATCGCAGCCCCATGCCTCCCGGCAGGCTGGCGCTCTCCGGCGTCTTGGCGTCGTAGAGGATCCGGTCGGCCGCACCGACGAAATGCCGGGCAAGGTCGAGGTCGGCGCGCGTCTTTACGGGCACTGCCGCCCATGTTTCTAGGCCCAACCGCGCGCGGATGGCGGCGGCGCGCGCGGGTGCGGTCTTGTGGAGCTGGACCGCGTCCAGCCGGCCCGCCGCTGCCGCCTGATCGAGCAGGGCATCGTCGGGATCGACGAACACGCCGACGCGGCGGACGCGGGCCGGCACGCGCGTGGCGAGACCCGCGGCACGATCGAACGGAAGGTCGCGGGGCGAGGGGGCGAAGAAGACGAAGCCGACGTGGCTGGCGCCGGCGCCGATCGCCGCGTCGAGCGTCTCGGGCGTCGACAGGCCACAAATTTTGGTGAGGGCGGACATGGCGCAGGCGCTAGCGGTTACGCGACCGCGGCGCAAAGCCCGTTCAACGCGCGATCGGCTCGTAGCGGAGGATGCCGGCAATGCGCTCCCCGCCGCCGTCGGAAGGGTGATGGATGCCGTGGTTGACCGGAACCTCACGGAAGTCGAACGGGCTGATGCCATCGAGACAGGCGGCGTTGACGCCGAACTCACCGCCGTTCGATCGGCGGCGGTGGTGCGTGTAGATGCCGCAGGTCCGGCAGAAATGATGTTCCGCGGTACCGGTGTTGAACCGATAGGTCGACAGCTGGTCGGCGCCCGAGGTAATCTCCAGATCCCCGACCCTTGCGGTCAGCGCCACGGCACCGCGCATCCGGCAATAGGAGCAGTCGCAGCGACGCGCCGCTGCCAGCCCGCCGGTCAGCCGGACGGCGAAGCGCACCGCCCCGCAGTGACAGCCGCCGGGATGGACCGCGTCATCGCTCATCGCGGTCCGTCACGCCCGGCAGCCGATTCCGCCTCGCAGACATGCCACAGCACGCCGGCCGGATCGACGAGCATGCCGACGCGCATCCCCCAAGGCTTCATCTCCGGCGCCATGGGTTCGCGTATGCCGAAGCGCTCGGCAAGCCCGTCCGTCCGCCGCCACCAGGCGTCCAGATCGTCGACGAACAGCTGGTGCATCGAATTTCCGGCCCAGTCTTCCTGATAGTAATTCTGGAGCAGGAACCCGGCACCCTCATAGTCGAGGATCGCCACCGACTCGTCGGCATACACGCGCGTGAAGCCGATCGCCTCGTAGAACGCCTCCGACCGCGCGAAGTCCTTCGACGGCAGGAAGGGGCGGATCGTCGCCATGGCGTCAGAGCGTGGCGCCGATGGCCCGCGCGGCCGTGTCCGGGTCTTCGGCCTGGGTGATCGGGCGGCCGATGACGAGCACGGAAGCGCCGGCATCGAGCGCGGCGCGCGGCGTGACGACGCGCTTCTGGTCGCCGACGTGTCCGTCCGCGGGGCGGACGCCCGGGACGACGAAGAACCCCTTGGGCCAGAAGGACTTTGCCGCGGCCACTTCGGCACCGGAGCATACGATGCCGTCGATGCCCGCGTCATGGGCCAGTTCCGCAAGCCGCAGCACATGATCGTGCGCGCTGCCCGAAACGCCGGTCGCGGCGAGATCGTCGGCGTCGAGGCTGGTCAGCATCGTCACCGCCACCACCTTCGTCTGCGGTGGCGCGGCGGCCTTGGCATCTTCCAGCATCGCCCGACCACCCGACGCGTGGACCGTCAGGATGGCCGGCGCCAGCGGGGTGAGCGCCATCACCGCCTTGGCGACGGTGTTGGGGATGTCGTGTAGCTTCAGGTCGAGAAAGACGGGGAGGCCGAGCGCCTCCATCTCGCGCACCCCCGCCTGGCCATGCGCGCAGAAGAATTCGAGGCCGAGCTTCAGCCCGCCGACATGATGGCGCACGCGGGTCGCCAATGCCTTTGCCCGCGCGAGGTCCGGCGTGTCGATCGCGACATAGATCGGGCTCACAGCAGGCGCCCCTCGGCGGCGACCGCCTCGTCGATGGGGAGCGCATCGCCCGCCGGGGCGATGGGCAGCGCGGACACCGGCGCCGGCGGCACCGCGCGGAGATCGGCCAGCATGCGCTCGCTGTTGGTCAGGCGCTGGCGCAACCGCCAGCGCACGGCGCCGAGGTAGAGATAGGTCGGCAGGAAACCGAGCAGGAAGGTGACGAGCAGCAGCAGCGGGAGGTTCACGTCCGCAATCAATCCGCCCCACAGGTTGATCTGGATGTTGGTCCAATTGCCATAGGTGAAAAGCGCCGCGACGAAGGCGAGCAGGAACCAGAACAGGATCTTGAGGAACTGCATGCGGAACTCCCGGAGGGTATCCGCGACGCTAGCCGCTGCATGGCCCGATGGCCAGCCCGGCACGCGGAGGCCCGGCGGCTCAGCCGATTTCGCGGCGCAGGCTGGCGATCAGCGCGGGAATGGCGGTCAGCCGGCCTTCCTCCTCGTCGAGGATCGCGCGAAAGGCGGCGCGCTTGATCGCCGCGGCGCGTCCGGCACGCATCCGCACGTTGGGCGGCAGGGTCGAGATGCAGATGTCGATCATCCGCTCCGCACCGTGCAGCCGCCCCCACAGATAGTCGTTCTCGCGGTAGGCGCGGCTGAAGAACGCCCCGAAGCTGTTGAACTGGATACCCTTCAGGGTCGCTTCCGCGCCGCCGCCGCGGATCGCGGTAGCATCGTCCGGCGCGATCCGGTCGACCTTGATCGGGTCGAATTCGTCCAGGCCTTCGCCTTGCAGCAGCGGCAGGGTGGCCGTGTCGTAATAGGGGAAGCCGAGATAGGCGAGGAGCAGTGCGCGGCGCGGCGCCCTGTCGATCGCGACGAATGCCGTCGCGAGCCGCGCGTCGGTCTCCGCATCCAGCCGGGTGAGATCGAGCGCCGCCGCCAGACCGTCGAGCAAGGGGCCGGCATCGGCGCCGCGCAGCGCGCGTACCGCACCGCGCAGCTGAGGATGGTCATCGGCGCGTTGTCGCTGAAGATACAGCGCCAGCGAGTCGTAGATCGCGTCGCGAATCGGCTCGACGTCGATGCCGTCCGCCTCGACCTCGGTCAGGCGCCGGGCCATCAGCCGGAGCCGGCGAATGCGAAAACCGATGTCGAACGTCCGCAGGAAATCGACCGTCGCGGCGCTTTCCTTGCCGGTGAAGGTGGGGACGCCGCCGTCGTGACCAGGGCCGAAGCCGCGCGCGGCGATCGCGGCCTCGATAGCCGCCTTCAGCCGTCGCCAGCGGTGCTGCCCCGGCTCCCCGCCGACGTGATAGAGGAGCGCGGTGATCGTATCGATCACTCCGGCGAGCTTGAGGTGGCCATAGGCCGCATAGCCATAGCCCGCGCGGGTCGCGGCCGCCGTCTGCGCGCGCCGCCGCCACGCGACGAGCCGCGCGGGCGTCGGACTGTCGAGGAAGAAGGTGTGATCGAACAGCGCGCCGATCTCTTCCTCGACGGCGGGCCGCAGCGCGGTGACGATGCCGCGCATCCGGTCGATCCGCGCCGAGCGCGCGGCGATCGCGTCCAGATTGTCGCGGATCGGCTGCTGCCGCGGCAGATCGCTCAGCGCGCCCAGGATCGTCTGGAAGAAACCAGGATCGCCGCCGCCCGAGCCAAGCCGGATCTTGATGCCGGGCGAGGGGTCTATGTAGACGAACCGGCGATCGATCTCGCGCCGTGCCGGCCGCTCCTTGAGCGCGTCGATCGCGGGGCGGAACGGGGCGTTGGCGAGGACCGATCCGTCGATCAGCACCGCCTTCTCCGCCTGCCTCGCCGCGAAGTGCCGCGGCAGCGCGCGGCGCAGGAATGCCGAGCGCCCGGGCCATTCCAGGCCGCGCCCGGCCAGGACGCGATCAAGCTCGCCGACGCTGAACGGGGGAAAGGCGCCAGGAAAACTCGACGTCGCGCGCGCGGCGAAGGCGAGCTCGGGAATCGCCGCGAGCGCCGCGCCGCCGCCGTGGTCGCTGAAGCCGATGACCAGGCGATGTTCCGTTTCCAGAACTTCCGGTGGCGAATTGAGCGTCAGCCGTTCGGGATGCCCGGTGAAGTCGGTCACCGTGACGAACAGGTCGAGCGGCTGCCCATCCGGCAACAGGCGGGGGCCGCGCTCGGTGGCGGCCATCGCATCGAAGGCATCGAGCAGCATGGTGGTAAACGTGGCTCCGCCGAACGGCGGCTCGAACCAGCGCGAGCGGACGAAGTGCGACAGCTTCGCGCGCACCTCCTCGCGCGTCGCCTCGTCGAGTTCGGCGACCTTGTCGGCGCTGCGCCCCGCCGCCATCCACGCCAGGGGCAGCGCCCACATCTTGGAGAAGCGCGATGCCGGCGCCGCATCCGGATCGATCAGCGCCTCGACGTCCGCCGAGGTGAGCCAGAGGTCGGTCAGCGGCTCCAGGCTCTGTCCCGTGGTGATGGCCTGCGCCAGGAAGATGCCGTTGATTCCCCCTGCCGACGCGCCGGCGACGATGTCGGTGAGGACGCGCAGTCGCATGCCCGCCGTCGCCTCGATCTCCTCGATCAGCGCGGCATAGACCTGCTCGCTGCCACCGGCGGCGGGAACGCCATCGTGGCAGGCGCGACTGGCGCGCACCACCCGCCAGACTTCCTTCGTGATGCCGTGCATGTAGACGGCGAGGCTGATGCCGCCGTAGCAGACCAGGGCGAGGCGCAGTTCCTTCTCACGCATGGCGAAACCGCGAGCGTCTCATGCCGGCGTAAGTGTCGCCCAGATCGGCAGGTGATCCGACGTCTTGCGGGCCGCGGCGCTGGCATGCACGCCGCAGTCGGCGACGCGCAGGTCGCGCGATACCATGATGCGGTCCAGCCGCCCGACGGGACGGCGCGAGTGGAAGCTCGGCCCGGTCGGCGCGATCGTGTGGTCCCGGCAGAAATCGCGCAGGCAGCCCGCCGCCGCCGTCCATTCGTTCAGGTCCCCCATCAATACCGTGGGATGACGATGCAGCGAGGCGTCGACATGCGCAAGGATCGCCGCCGCCTGCCGTCGGCGCCACAGACCCGACAGGTCGAGATGCATGCCGACGACGCGGATGATCCCGGCTCCCGTACGGACGTCCGCCATGACCGCACCGCGGGGCTCCAGCGCGGGCAGATGGATGGCCTCTCGATCGACGACCTGCGCGCCCTTGCGAACCAGGATGACGTTGCCATGCCAGCCCATCGACAGCGCGCGCATGCCGAAATCCACCGCCTTCCAATCGCTATGCTCGTCGAGCAGATGGAGCGGGATGACCGATTCGCGCGCGCCGAAGCGGCGGTCCGCCTCCTGCAGCGCGACGACATCGGCGTCGATTTCGCGCAATACCTCCAGCACCCGTTCGGGATTGCGGCGGCGGTCGAGGCCGATCCCCTTGTGGATGTTGTAGCTGGCGACCTTGATCGTGGAACGGGAATCCATTGCGCTACCGCAACGCCCGGCATCGGCGCGGGGTTTCAGATGCTCAGGCGATTGCCGGATGCGCGCGGCGCCAAGCGGCGATGACCAGCAGCACGACGACGATGACGAACGTGTCCGCGAGCCAGTCGTGGATGTCGCAGTCGCGATGGAGCGAAGGGATCGACTGCACCACCTCCACCAGCGCGCCGACGAACGACAGGCGCTCGCCGATCCGCAGCAGTTCCGCGCGCGGCCACCCGGCGGCGGCCAGGACCGTCAGCGTACCGAAGGCGAGCATGTGCTGCACCTTGTCGTCGTTGGGTAACGGCAGGTTGGGAGGATGCGGCGTCCAGGCCATCGCCAGCGCGAAGGCGAGCGCGGCGCAAAAGGCAACGCGGGCGGCGAGGGTCAGAAAATCGTCCTTTCGAAGGAAAGGTGGTGCCGAGTGCAGGGATCGAACCCGCGACCTTCGGTTTACAAAACCGCTGCTCTACCAGCTGAGCTAACCCGGCGCCGTCGCGCCCCCATGCAACAGTGTGCGCCGCTGGTCCAGCCCGTTGCCGCTCAACGCGGCGTAACCGAGCGGTTGCCGCTCAGCGCGGCGTGACCACCATTTGCCGCTCACCGTGGCGTGGCGAACCAGATGATGTGCGTCGCGCCCTTGCCGGTGCCGTTGCCGGTATCGCGCGCCCGCACGCGTACCTCGTCGACCGCGAAGCCGCTTCGGGCAAGCCTCTTTGCGAAGGCGGCGTCGGGGGCGGCGGACCATATGGCCAGCACGCCGCCCGGGCGGAGCGCCGCACGCGCCGCGTCCAGACCGGTCGCGGCGTAGAGGCCGTCGTTGGCGGCGCGGGTCAGTCCGTCCGGGCCGTTGTCGACGTCGAGCAGGATGGCGTCATAGGCGCGCGTCCCGGCCCGGATGGCCGCGCCGACGTCGCCGATGGCCAGCATCACGCGGGGATCGTCGAGGCAGCCGGCGGTCAGGTCCGCCATGGGGCCCCGCGCCCATTCGATGATGCCGGGCACCAACTCGGCGACGGTCACGCGGGCGTCCTTTCCGAGGCGGCCGAGCACTGCGCGCAGCGTGAAGCCCATGCCATAGCCGCCGATCAGCACGTGCGGCGCCGGGCGGCCCGCGATCCGATCGCAGGCCATGGTACCCAGCGCGATCTCCGACCCGCTCATCCGCGTGCTCATCAGCTCGTTGCGGTCGAGCACGATCATGAAGTCGCCGCCGCGGCGGAACAGGCGGAGCGGCTCGCCGCCCGGCACCTCCGCCACGCCGATCAGCTCGCGCGGGGTCACTTGCCCTGTTGCCGGGCCTTGCGTGCGGCATAGCGGGCGTCACGCGCCGCCTTGAGCTCCGCGGCGGTGGGCACCGAGGGCGGGCGCTTGGCGGCGGCAGCGGCTTCGGCCGCCGCCTCGGCCTCGGCCTGCGCCTTGGCGCGCGCTTCCTCCTTGGCGGCCTTCTTCTGCTCGATCGCGGCCTTGTGCGCGGCGCGGCGCTCGGCCTCTGCCGCTTCCTTCGCCTCGCGGGCGGCGGCACGGGCCGCAACGACCTCTGGGTCCGGCGCAGCCTTGTTGCGCAGCTTCTCGAGGGCATTGGCCTTGGCGTCGCGCGACGCGGCGGCGCGCTGGGAGAAATCGGGAGTCTTGTAGCCTGTCATATCGCTGATCCGTCGCTTGACCGTTCCTGCGGGGCGCGAAAGCCCCAATGCACAACGGCCCCGCATCGCTGCGGAGCCGTCGGAGAAAAACTGGTGGACGCACCAGGGTCGTTCCATTGCACCAGCCGCCAAGGCGACGGATGGGCGACCACCAACGCGGCCCACCTATCCCGTGGCCGGCCCCAATTCAACCCATGGACAGCGTCGGCGCAGGTTCTGCCGCGGCGCCGGGTCTCGACCGCGCCGACGGATCATCGCGCGGCACCGCCGCCGCGGCGCGCGTCGGGCTCGCCATCGACCGGGGTCGCGATCCAGCCGCCTGCCGTTGCGACATGCAGTCGCGCGACGTCGAGGAACTGGCGGGTCTGTGCCACGACGAGCCCGTTGCGTGCGCGCTGATACAGCCTTTCGGCCTCCAGAACCTGGAGGATTCCGGAATTGCCAACCTCGAAGCTGCGCTGGGACAGATGCCGCGACCGTTCGGCGACGCGCACCGATGCCTGTTGATCGGCCACCGCGCGCGCATCGTTCTGCAAGGCGGAAAGAAGGTCCGCGACCTGGCTGAAGGCAACCAGCACCGTTTGCTCGTAGCGGGCCTGGCTGGCGCGCGCGCGATCGACGGCGGCCGCTCGCTGTGCCTTGAGCGTGCCGCCGTGGAAGATCGGCGCCGTCAGGCCGGCAAACAGATCGTAGCCACGAAAGGCGTTCTTCACGAGGTCGCCGAGCGCCGGCGCACCCTGTGTCAGCGTCGCGCCGAGGGTGATGTCGGGATAGAGCCGTGCGGTGGCGACGCCGATCGCGGCGGTGGCGGCGTGAAGTTCGGCCTCCGCCTGCAGGATGTCCGGTCGCCGGTGAACGAGCTGCGACGGCATCGCCACGGGAACCGTCGCCGGCAGGGTGAGCCGTTCCATCGGAATGTCGGTGGCCGGAAGCCGGTCCGGCGTCGTGCCCAGCAAAGTCGCCAGAAGGTGGCGCGCCTCCGCCAGTTGCTGGTCGAGCTGCGGCAGGTCGCCGCGATCGGCGGCATATTGGCTTTGCGCGTTGAGCACCTCCACCATCGTGCCCTCGCCGCCGATGCGACGCTTTTGCGTCAGGTCGACGTTGCGCTGGTCGTCGGCGAGCAACGCGCGCGCGGTGGCGATCTGCGCCTGTAGCGCGGCGATGGTCAGGACCTGGTTGACGACCTGGCCGGCGATCGACAGGTGCGCCGCCTCGGTCTGGCGCTGCTGTGCCTCCGCTTCCGCCGCACCCTGCTCGACGCTTCGACGTAAGCCGCCGAACAGGTCGAGATCGTAGCTGACCCCGCCGCCGACGCTGTAGAGATGGAATTCCGGGTTGCCGCCGGGTGCGAGCGGATTGTTGCCTGCAAATCCGAACGCGGCGAGGTTCACCTGTTGCTGGTCGATCCGGGCGTTGGCATCGACCTGCGGCAGCCGGCGGCCGACGATCGCGCGCAGTTCGTCGCGGCTGGCGGCGAGCGTCGCGTTGCTGGCCGCCAGGCTGCGGTTGTGCGCGATCGCCTGGTCGACCAGCGCGTCGAGTTGCGGCGCGCCGAACGCGGTCCACCAGCGCCGTTCGGGTCCGTCACCGAACACCGCCTGGCCGGGCGCGGTCTCACCGGGTGCCTGATATCCTGCCGCGGCGGGTGCCTGCGGCCGCTGGAAATCGGGCCCGACGGTACAGCCTGCCAGCGCGGTCGAGAGGAGGACGAGGGAAGCAGCACGCATCGGCGGATCAATCCATGTGGATCGTCGGCCCGTCGCCGCCACCGGCGCGGGGCCGGCGCATCAGCAGCAAAAGCGGGATGACGCCCAGGGTGAGTAGAAAGAGCAGCCAGAAGGCGTCGACGTAGGAGACCATCGCAGCCTGGCGGGTGATCTGCGCGTTGAGCGCCGCGACGGCGGTCGGCGCATCGAAATCGAAGGATGCGGGCAGCATTGGATTGTCGGGCCGGATGCCCTCGACCAGCCGGGCATGGACGGTTGCGCCGTTGCGGATCGTCAGCGCCTGAAGTATCGAGATGCCGACCGCCGAGCCGATGTTGCGGGTGAGCGTGAACATCGCCGCACCCTCGTTGCGATAGCGCGCGTCGAGCGTCGCGAAGGCGATCGTGGTCAGCGGCACGAAGACGAGCCCCGTTCCGATCCCCTGGACGAAGCCCGAGACGATCACCAGCCGCTCGTTCATGCCGAGCGTGAAGCCCGACATGATATGCAGCGAATAGGCCGCGATGGCGAAGCCGGCGAAGATCAGCAGGCGTGCATCGACCTTCTTGATGAGGCGGCCGACGAGGATCATCGAGATCAGCGTCCCTATGCCGCGCGGTGCGGTGACGAGGCCGGTCAGCACGACGGGGTAGCCCATCAGCGTCTCCAGCATCGTCGGCAGGAGCGCGAGGACACCGAAGAGCACTGTGCCCAGAAAGAAACCGAAGATCGATCCGGTCAGAAAATTGCGGTCCTTGAACATCGCGATGTCGATGAAGGGCCGCTGCGCGGTCAGCGTGTGGACCACGAACAGATAGCCGAAAAACAGGCCAAGCGCCGCCTCCACGCATATTTCCGTCGAGCTGAACCAGTCCTTGGTCTGGCCGCGGTCGAGCATCAGCTGGATCGAGCCGATCGCGAGCGCGAGCATCGCGAAGCCGAACAGGTCGAGCCGCGGACGGGCGGCGTCCTTGGTCTCGGTCAGGAAGCCGGACAGGCCCGCGAAGGCGAGCGCGCCGATCGGCAGATTGATGTAGAAGACCCAGCGCCACGACAAATTGTCCGTCAGCCACCCGCCTAGCGCGGGGCCGATGATCGGTCCCAGGATCGCCCCCATGCCCCAGACCGCCATGGCGGGGCCGTGACGTTCGGGCGGATTGATGTCGAGGAGGATCGCCTGGCTCATCGGCACGAGCGCGGCGCCGAACACGCCCTGCAGCAGGCGGAAACCGACCAGCTCGCCGAGGCCGTTGGCGATTCCGCACAGTCCGGAGACCATGGTGAAACCGACGATGGACCACAGCATCAGCCGCTTGCGCCCGAACCGCCCGGCGAGCCAGCCCGTGAGCGGCGTCATGATCGCGGCGGCGACGATATAGGATGTCAGGACCCAGGTGATCTCCTCCCCCGACGCGGAGACGCTGCCCTGAATGTGCGGCAGCGCGACGTTGGCGATCGTGCTGTCCAGCGAATTCATGACCGTCGCCGCCATCACCGACGCGGTGATGAAGCGCCGCGAGATCGTGTCGGGATAGGCGCCGGTCATCGCGTGGCGGCGTTGCCACCGAACAGACGGCGGCGATGCCCCGTATCGACCCGCACCTCGACGCTGAGGCCTGCGTGCAGCGGCACGTCGGGCGGCAGCCGGTCGATGCTGAATTCGACCGGCAGGCGCTGCACGACCTTGACCCAATTTCCGGTCGCGTTCTCGGCGGGCAGCAGCGCGAAACTGTTGCCCGTACCGGGACTGAAGCTGGTCAGGCGCCCGGTCAGCGCGAGATCGGGAAAGGCATCGACGTGGAAGGTCGCGCGCTGGCCGACGCGCATGTGGTCGAGCTGGTCCTCCTTGAAATTGCCCTCGACCCATAATCGCGTGCCGGCGAGCGTGAACACCGGCTTGGCGGCGGTCACGTAACTGCCGGGCTGCAGCTGGTCGACCTTGGTGACGATACCGTCCTGCGCCGCGCGCACCACGGTATAGCCGAGGTTCAGTCGCGCGCGCTCGAGTGCGGCTTCGGCGCGCTGTACCGCAGGCTGCACCGCGGTCGGCGCGTCGACGCTGCCGGTCAGCGACGCCGCGACGCCCGCATTCTGCTGGACCGAGGTCTGGATCTGCTGCCGCGCAGTCTGCGCCGCGAGAACGGCCTGATCATATTGGTTTTGCGACGAGATGCCTTCCGCAAGCAGCGACTTCTGCCGCGCCGCCTCGCGTTCCGCATAGGCGAGACGCGCACGAGCCGCAGCGAGCCCGGCCTCGCCCTCTCGATAGTTGGCGCGGAGCGACGACACCTGCGACCGGGCGTTGGCCAGTTCGGCTGCCGCCTCGTCGACCGCCGCCTGGAACGGAGCGGGATCGATGCGGAACAGGATGTCGCCGGCGCGAACGTGCTGGTTGTTGTGGACCATGACCGCGATGACGGGGCCGCTGACGCTGGCCGCGACCGGCACCAGCCCCGCCTGGATGTAGCCGTTGTCGGTTTCCTGATACCGCCCCCCGCTGAGGTAGAAGAACAGGCCGAGCACGAGCGCGACGATCGGAGCCGCGATCAGCAGCGGCAGGCGGAGTCGGCTGCGCCGCGACGATCGCGTATCGACTGCCTGCACGACGGGGGCAGGGTCGCTGATGGGCGGCGCGTCTTCCAGCGCGGTCGGATCGGATCGATGATCGGGGCGGTCGTCCAAGCTCATAGCACCTCGGGTGATCCGGATCGGCGTCGACAGACCGGCCGTGATTCCGTTGGCCGGGTGCTCCCGAACGAGGAAGAACGCAACCGAATAATACGGTGCCTGACGAGGTAGTTGCACTTACCTTATTTTTGGATAGAGGGAAGCGCCCGGATCGGGCACCATCCAGACGCCATCGACGAGGGGGACATTGCGGATGACGAACCCCGCCGGACAGGACCCGGACACCAGCATCGAGAATCCGCCGCGGAGTTTTGCATCGCAGGTAGCGCTGATCGCGCGCTTGCTGCGCAAGCGGTTCGATGAACGCGCGCGCACGATGGCGCTTGCGGGCGAGGGATCGCTGACCCAGGCCCAATGGCGGGCGCTCGCTTCCATTTACGTCAATGCGGGGTGTACGCAGAAGGAACTGGCGGAACGCCTGGACATCGGGCCGGTCGCGATCGGGCAGACCGTCGATCGTCTCGAGCGATTGCAATGGATCGAGCGTCGGCGCGATCCTGGCGACCGACGCGTCAACCGGCTGCACGTGACGGCGGTCGCGCTGCCGGTGTTGCAGCGTTTGGGTGTCCTTGCGAACAGCGAGGATCACTATGCCAGTCTCGGCGTGGCGCCGGAGAAGATGAAGCTGCTGACGGCGTTGCTGGATGAGGTGATCGCCGACCTTACCAGCGCGTCCGATCATGGAACGCGGACCTGAGCCGGCCGGCGCCTCTCGACCGTTCGGCGCGGTGCGGTGCTTGAAAGGCGAGCTTGATCTACGCTTACGACAGACGGGCTGCCGCTTGCTATGGCACCGGCGCGCGGTCAGGGGATCGCAGGGCGAGGGCGTTTGGCGATTTTGAAACCGGGCGATTTACCTGACGTGCATTCGCGGGACGTGCCGTCGGAGCTGAGCGGATCGGACCGTTTCGAGCGGTTGGTCAATTCCATCCGGGACTATGCGATCTATCTGCTCGATCGCGACGGCCATATCGCAAGCTGGAACGCCGGGGCGGAGCGCTTCAAGGGCTATACCGCCGAGGAGATCGTCGGCCAGCATTTCTCGCGCTTCTACACCGAAGAAGATCGCGCCGCGGGGCTCCCGGCGCGGGCCCTGCGCATTGCGGCCGAAAAGGGCGTGTTCGAGGCCGAGGGCTGGCGGCTCCGCAAGGATGGCACCCGATTCTGGACCAGCGTGGTGATCGATCCGGTGCGCGACGAACATGGCGCGCTGATCGGGTTCGCGAAGGTGACCCGGGACATCACCGACAAGCGGGCCGCGCAACGCGCCCTCCTCGAAAGCGAACAGCGGTTCCGCCTGCTCGTGCAGGGCGTCAGGGACTATGCCATCTACATGCTCGATCCCGACGGTTTCGTGACCGACTGGAATCGCGGTGCGCAGGCGATCAAGGGCTATAGCGCGGACGAGATCGTCGGCGCCCATTTCTCCGCGTTCTTTACCGAAGAGGATCGCCAGAACGGCGAGCCGGCGCGCGCGTTGCAGACCGCGATCTCGAGGGGCCGGTACGAGGCCGAGACCTGGCAAGTCCGCAAGAATGGCGAGCGTTTTCGCGCCGGCGTGCTGATCTATTCCATTCTCGACGAGCAGGGCGCGCTGATCGGCCTGGCGAAGATCACCCGCGACCTGACGGAGCGCTGGCAGGCGCAGCAGGAGATCGAGCGCGCGCGCGAAGCGATGGCGCAGGCGCAGAAGATGGAAGCCGTAGGGCGGCTGACCGGTGGCGTCGCGCATGATTTCAACAACCTGCTCACGATCATCCGCTCCTCGGCCGACCTGTTGCGCGTGCCGACGCTGTCGCCGGAAAAGCGCGAGCGCTATGTCGAGGCCATCGCCGAGACTGCGGACCGTGCCGCCGCCCTGACGTCGCAGCTGTTGGCATTTTCCCGCCGCCAACCGCTGCGCCCCGAGGTGTTCGACGTCAGCGACCGGCTGGTCGAGCTTCGGCCGCTGATCGAGACGAGCGTCGGCGCCTCCATCGCGATCGTGATCGAGGCAGGCGAGGGGACGATCGTCAACGCCGACCGCAATCAGTTCGAGACCGCGCTGCTCAATCTCGTCATCAACGCGCGGGACGCGATGCCCGCGGGTGGTACGCTGACAGTGTCGAGCGAGACGGTGGAGGGTCTGCCCGCGGCAAGGGACCATGACCCCACGCATGGCCGTTTCGTCGCGCTGCGCGTCATCGACAACGGCAGCGGCATCGCGCCGGACACGATGCAGAAGATCTTCGAGCCGTTCTTCACGACCAAGGCGATCAACAAGGGCACCGGGCTCGGCCTCAGCCAGGTGCATGGCTTCGCCAAACAGTCTGGCGGCGACGTCGCGGTCGAGAGCCAGCTCGGCATCGGTACGACCTTCACGCTGTATCTGCCGGTTGCAGAGGACGTGCCGGTCGCGCGCGACGCGAGGGACGGCGTGGCTGACGGTGACGTGCGCACGAGGCGCATTCTCCTTGTCGAGGACAATGAGGCCGTCGGCCGCTCCGCCCGCAGCCTGCTGGAGGAACTGGGTCAGATCGTGACCTGGGTGACGAGCGGGGAGGGCGCGCTCGACCTGCTCGCGCGGGCGCACGACAAGATCGACCTCGTGTTCAGCGACGTGGTCATGCCCGGCATTGACGGACTCGAAATGGCGCGTCGCATCCGAAGCCGCTGGCCGGCGCTGCCGGTGGTGCTCACCACCGGCTACAGCGACGCTATCGCGGATCAGGGGGACCATGGTTTTCCCGTGTTGCGCAAACCGTATTCGGTGGCCGGCTTGCTGTCGTATCTGCGCTGAGCCAGCAGGCGAGGCCCGTACGATCCGTCCGAACGTCGCAGCGACGGGTTCAAGCAGGATCGCCCAGCCGATCGAACCGACCCACCGTCGCCGGCAGCTAGGGCACGGGACTGCACGCGTCGGTTTTCAGCCGGCGGCGGGCGGGCAACCATGACCGGGCGATGTCTCGTCGATGAGGCGATCGAGCGCGGCGTGGATGCAGGCGCTTGATGGCATCGACGCCGCCGCCTCGTCAGGCAGGCGGAGGAACGGTACGGCCTCCATCGGACACGCCGCCGCCGGTGTGCCGGAACGCCGAATGGTGCGAGGCGCGCGGATCGCGCTCAAAGAGCAGTGACACGCGCGCGCGTTCGCATGTGTACACAGAACGGCCCACGGTACGATCGCACGGGAGGGAGGGCGCCGGGCGGTCCTGGCGCGAAGCCATGCGCTCCATCCGTCGTCGGCGGCGACGGGTCGGGCGCGGTGGACGACGCAGGGTCGGCATAGAGGAGCCGCTCCCGCCGCTGCCACCAGCCGGATTCGAGCGCGACAGGATGGCGCGCCGCCCCCTCCGGCAACCCGCGCCACAGCGTCGCCAGCGCGGTCTCTCGGGGTGTGCCCGAGGCGACGTCGAACACGCCCGGTTCGTAGCGCCCCTCCGCCGTCAACAGCGTGTCCCAGCCATGGCTGCCGAGCAAGGACCATGCGGTTACCGCGACGACCGCGATGCCGTCCGCTTCGGCGAGACGGGCGGTGTCCCAAGCCTGCGCCGCCCATCGCAGCTGCTCCTCGCGAGTACAGCCGTTGTGCACCTCCGTCAGGGCAATCGGCGTGCGATAGCGCGTCCAGGCTTCCCTGAGGGCGCCGGCGAGCCCGGCCGGTTGCTCGGGAAGCGCCCGCAACGCCTCGGTATCGGCATAGCGCGCGTGACCATTGCCGCCGTGCAGGTGATCCGGATAGCGGTCGAGGCGATGGTCCAGATACCGGTCGCTGGTCAGATAATGGTTGAGGCCGATGACGTCGGAAGGGCAGGGATCATCGGCGATGACGCGCAGACGGTCCGCGAAACCGAAGCGACGCAGGCGGTCGGACAGAGGGTGGCTGCGGTCGACGCGCCCGAACAGCAGGTCCCAGCTCGCCCAGCGCCGTAGATTGTCATGCGCCGCCTGATCAGCCAGTTCCTCCGTCGCATAGGTACGGCCGAGATCGTCTGTCTGCACCAGCTTCGCCGCGGGATTGGCCCGCCGGATCGCCTTCATCGCCGCACGCGTCGCGTCCACCTGATTGAGCAGCGCAAGCCAGAACGCGCGCTCGTCGGCGACATGCGGATGCCAATGGCCGTATAGCGCCGTGAAGCGAGCGGTCGTCAGCGGTTCGTTGACCGGCGTCCATGCCTCCACCCAGGGGTAGCGCGCGGCGACCTCGCCCGCGAACCGCCCGAGGCCTGATGCAAAGCGCTCGTCGAGCAGATGCGTGTATCGCGGTCCGCTGCCGTGGTGGACGAGCCCGACGATGGGGGCGATCCCCAATCGCCGCAGTCGGTGGAGGCGGTCATCGGACCACGTCCAGTCCGGCGTGCCCCACGGCGAGGTCCTCTCCCAAAGCACGGGGTAGCGCAGAGCCTTGATGCCGAGCTGCGCGAAACGGTCAAGATCGTCCGGTCGAACGTCGTGGCCACTCATTTGGATCTGGTCCCGATAGGCATCGCCGACCCGATTGACGGTGCATTCGACGCCGCCCCAAAGTGCGATCCGGGCCCCTTTACTGCCCATGAAGCCTCGGATCGGCCGGCGTGGTGCCGGCGGCTGAGCCAGGTCCGAGGAGGGCGTTCACCATCTCGACGACCTGGAAGCCGGCGAATGGCGCGTTCAGCACGCACGCGCCGGTCACACCCGGCGAGGCACGCCGGGCGGATCGGAGAATGACGCAAGGTATGCCGAGGGCGGCGGCGGCTTCCGCGATCGCTGCGCCGTCCGGGGCTGCGTCGCTGACCACCAGCGCCGATTGCCGCGATACGGCCTCGCGGACGATCGCATCGAGGTCGCACGCCGGCAGCCGCGTCACCGCGGCGCCACTGTGCGTCAGGACGTCCGTGAGATAGCGCGCAGCGAAAGCGTCTTCGTGGACGAGGATGATGTGCCGCTTTCGTAGCGCGTCTCCTCCGGTTTCGCCCGTCATGTCATTCGGCGGCCGTCGCCAGGGCCGCCGCATCCTCCCGCTTCCTGTATTTGCGATAGGTGGCGAGCGCCTGACCCACGACCTGATCCATGTTGTAATAGCGGTATATCGCCAGTCGCCCCACGAACAGGACGTCGGGTTCCGCGAGCGCCAGGAGTTCATAGCGCTTGAAGAGCGCCTGATTCTCAGGCCGGGGGATGGGATAATAGGGATCGCCCTCCTCAGCGGGATATTCGTAGGTCACGCTGCTGACCCGCGCCGTCTGCCCGGTGAGATGCTTGTATTCCGTGACGCGCGTGTACGGCACGGCTTCGTCCGGATAGTTGACGACCGCGACCTGCTGGTGCCGTTCCACCGGAAGCGTGCGATGGTCGAAGCGCAGCGAGCGGTAGGGCAGGGCGCCATAACGATAGTCGAAATATTCGTCGATCGGTCCGGCGAAGACGAGAAGGTCATAGTCGATCGTCTCCCTGACCGAGGTGAAATCGGTGCCGAGCCGCACGTCATGAGCGGGTGATCGAGCATCCGCGCGAACATGGCGGTATAGCCACCGGCGGGCATGGCCTGGTAAGCGTCGTCGAAATACCGGTCGTCCGTGCTGGTGCGTGTCGGAACCCGGGCGGTGACCGCCTTGTCCAGTTCGGACGGGCTGAGACCCCATTGCTTGCGCGTGTAGCCGCGGAAGAACAGGCGATACAGTTCGTCTCCGACCGCAGAGACGACGACGTCCTTCGAAGTGCGAATATCGTCGACCGGCTGCGCGCGCGGCGAGAAAGGCGGCGGCGTCTTCGTCGTCCTTCAACCCCGCATCGAACAGCATGTTCAACGTCGTTCGATTGATCGGAATGGGCACCTGCCGCCCGCGCACCTCGGCGAGGACACGATGCTCGTAGGGGCGCCACTGCGTGAAGCGCGACAGATAGGCGAATATGTCGGCGGCGTTCGTGTGAAAGATGTGGGGACCGTAGCGGTGGATGAGGATTCCGGCTGCGTCTTTTTCGTCATACGCATTCCCCGCGATATGGGGGCGGCGGTCGATGATCAGCACGCGCTTGCCGGCGTCGGCAGCGAACCGCTCCGCCATGACGCTGCCGGCGAAGCCGGCACCGACGACGAGGACGTCGTAATGCGGGCGTTCGGGGCCGGACGAGACTTCGGCGATCGCGGCCAGCATCGCCGCGGCCGTATCGTCCCATGAGGTCGCGGCGAGCACGGCGTCGGCTTCGTCGCGCCACGCGAGGTCGGAACTGCGGGCAAGCGTGAGCGCATCGTCGCAGGCCGAGACGAAGCGCGATCCGGATGCGATGATCACGCCGGCCATCGTGCCGTAATGGCGTGCCACATCGACGATCGGCGTCGACACCACGGGCCGTCCGGCAGCAAGATATTCGGGTGTCTTGGTGGGACTGATGAACCGCGTCGCGTCGTTGATCGCGAACGGCATCAGCGCGACATCCCAGCGCGCGACCGCGTCGGGCAGATCGTCGTACGACCGCGCGCCCAGATAATGAAGGTTCGATCGTTGCGGCAGGTCGGCTGGATCGATCTTCACCACCGGTCCGACCAGCTCGATCCGCCACTGGGGCCGCTCGTCGGCAAGGCGGGTGACGAGTTCGAGATCCATGCGTTCGTCGATCACGCCATAGAAGCCCAGGATCGGCGTGTCCCGTCTCGAAGGAGCGAGGTCACGCGCGCGGGCGAAATGGGCGACATCGACGCTGGAGGGAAAGGGCCGCACGTCGGCATGCCGGCCCCGCTTGGCTTCGTAGAGGCTGTAGCCGCCGGTGAAGACGACGTCGGCCGCGCCTAGCAGCTCACCTTCCAGATCGAGAAGCGTCGGAGGAGCGAAGCGGAAGGCGGACAGCTCGTCCATACAGTCGTAGACGGTGCACCGTGCCCGTAATTGCCGCGAGAAGGCGAGCATCATGGGGGTATAATACCAGCGCACCGCCACCGACGGCTTTCCGACGAGGAAGGCGGTCAGGAGCCGGGCGAGGGCAGCATGCGTCGCCTCGGCGTCGAGTCCGGCCGGCAGGCGCGGCACGACGACGATGACGTCGCCCTCCTGGCGCACCGACAGCGTCGGTTGGTCCTCGCCCTCGACAAGCGGTTCCTCCCAGAAGACGACAGTCATCTGGGCGGAAAATCGGGTCATGAGCTGTTGGGGGCGCTGGAAGACGAAGTTCCAGCGCAGGTGCGAAAAGCAGATAAGCAACGGCTGCTGCGGGGGGATCGTCGCGGGTTGCGCTTGACCTGCGGCGCTCATCAGTATCTCCCTGATCGGCCCCCGCCGGAAAGCCGAGCGTAGGCGCAGAGAGACCCGTCCCGCGCTAAAGCGCGTCAACCCGGACGAACTTGTTACTTGATCTATATTTGTGACGAGCCGAGCGGCGCTGAGACCGGCACGCGGCCGTCACACGGTGCTAACGACGTCCCGAACCGTCGCCGCGCCAGTGCAGGTAGGTCGGATCGAAGGCGGCCGCCTTCCGCAGCGCCTCGACATCCGGAATCGTCAGGCGGCCCTGGGTGATATCGACGAGGTCTGCCTCCCGCAGGTGACGAAAGCATCGATTGATGTGCACGCTGGTCAGGCCGAGCGCGTCGCCGATCTGCTCTTGCGTGATCGGCAGGTCGAAGCGGCGCGGTCCCGCTTCGATATCGGTACCGTGATGCAGACGCGCGTCGAGTTCGCACAGCAGGTGGGCGAGTGTCCGGACCGCGTCCGACGAGTTGAGGAGCCAGGTCCTCAGGATCGCTTCGTCGATCAGCTTGGCATACCACAAGGCGCGGCCGATCATCGGGCTGTCGGCGACGAGAGCCTCGACCTGCGTCAGCTCGATCTTGGCCAAGGTACAGTCGGTCAGCGCGACGATCGCGTGATCCATGGGGGCGTGACAAACGGCATGGATGCCGCAGAAGTCCCCCGGCAGCAGAAAGCCGGTGATGCGACGGGTACCGTCCGGCCGCAGACTGTAACGGGCAGCCCAGCCTTCCAGCACGACGTACAGATACGACACGGTCTCGCCCCTGGCGATCGCATCGCGCTGACGGGCGACTTGCGCAATCTTGAATTGCAATAGCTCGACGGCGGCCGTGTCGCCGCTCTGCAACTGCACGAGTTGCGACAATTTTCGTAAAAAAGGGCGGAGCGTCACCACGCCATCGCGACCGGTCACGCAGCACTCCTTGGAGCTTGAACCACTTCCCGCTTAACATGCATTGCCCGTGGCGCATTAACGGGGGTTAACGTGTTCCCTGACGCCGAGATTTAGCGCAGACTGGGGCAATTTGGATGAGCTTAAACGGCAACCCGTGGGGCACGCACGTCATAACATGGATCAGGCAATAGTAGATCGATACCGGTCGTCATGACGCGTCCAGACCCGTGACATCGCAATCGCGATGTCGGATACAGGATGCATGCGCGTCTTCTCGGTGATCTTCGACGACGGCCGGTGCCAGGACAAGGCTGATGGCCATTACGCCTCGATCGAAAGCGCCTTGCAGAACAGCATCGAGGCGGCGGCATTGATCTGCGCGGAGACGGCGGGCGCCGCATATGGGGAACATACCATCCTGTGCATCGTCGAGGACGTGGCCTCGGGTGAGCAGCGCAGCGTATCGATCAACGTCGGCGTGGTGCCCGTGTCCGGCATCCGCCACTAAGCGTTTCCTACAGCGCCAGTGCGGTCAATTGGCTGCCGTGGGCAGCCAGGCCGGTTGAAACTGCGGCCTGCGGGGCCGCAGCGGCGAAAGGGCGCGCAACGCGGGCAGGTCGAGCAGCTGGAGTCGGTGTCGGCGACGAGCGACCAGACCGGAATCTTCCAGCGCCTTGAGCGTCCGGCTGATGTGAACGTTGGTCATGCCGAGCAGGTCGCCGATTATTTCCTGGGTCACGGGCACGTCGAACGCATCGTTTTCGACAAGGCCTAGCGGATCGAGCCGCGCGTGGAGATCGAGGAAGAGGCGTGCGACGCGTTCCTTGGCGGAAGCGGTTGCCTGTACGGCGAGCGCATCCATGAGCGACAGACGCTCCATCTGTACCGCGATGGTGAAGAGCGCTGCCAGTCGGGGGGCCTCGACGAAGAGTTCGCCGACCCTCTGATAGGGCACGAAAGCCGTCGTCGCGTCGGTGACCGCGGTCAGCGTATCGGCCGCCTGTTCCAGCGCCATGCTAGGCGTTCCGAGCATGTCACCGGGCAGATGCAGCTTCTGAATGAGACGCTTGCCGCTTGGCACGGTGATCGAGGACGCGATCCACCCGCTCGTATGGAGGTGGAACCCGTTCAGCACGTCGCCTTCGCGCTGGAAGGTTTCGCCCTTTCGCCGATGCGTTTCCGTATCGCCGAGAGACCTGAGCACGTCTTCCTCGCGCGGCGTCAGCGATGCGAAGGCGCGGTATCGATGGATCGGATACGGCATAAAACAGGCCTCAACGACCGGCGCGATGGGGGTCAATGGCGCGGGGCCATTGCCGATATGAGACCAATAAGTCAATCTTGTCAGTGGGTTGAGGTGTCGACCCCGTCGGCTACACACGGTGCGAGATGAACCGGCCGCACCCGATCCGGCCGGTTCTCGAAAGCGCGTGGTACGGCATCACCGACCGCACCGGGGCGCGGCGCCGGAGGATCGATCGGATCGGGCTCAGGATCCCGACGAGCCAACCGGCGCCGTGGGGGCCTACGCTTTGCAGCCCCGCTGGAACTCAATCGCGCGGGGTGCGCAGACGCCGACCCTGATGGCGCTGGCTAAGCCATCGCGCGGTTGCGCTGGCCGGCATTGCCGTATCCGACGTGCAGAGCGTACCGACGCCGCCGCATGGCCCCTCCAACGGCGCCGAAGCCGAGGATCATCAGTGCCCAACTTGCCGGTTCGGGCACGGCGGCGATGCCAAGTTGCGCTTCGATCCCGCTCGCGATCGCACTGTGGAGCTGCGTGGTCGGATGGATCGTGTCGAAATAGACCAGCCCGTCACACGCGGGCACGGCGCCTGGCACGCGGATGCACGCTGCTTTGGTGTTGAGGGTCGATGGCAGACCATAAGCTGTGGGATTGGCGTAGATCTGCTGCTGCGCGCCGAACAGGTCGTAGAAAGCGGCATTGGCTCCGGTCGCCGCACCGAAGGAGGCGACGATGTCGTCGATGCCGACCAGATCGTCGCGGCCGGTCGCGATATCGAACCCGGTGTTGAGCCGACGCGACAGGATGGTGCCGGCCGCCGAAAGCGCCGGCGAATTGAAGTCGGTCACGGCCGGGATCTGTCCGATGTTGGGAAGCCCCGTCACGATGAAGTTGCGCGCGCCGTCCGCATACAGCGTGTCGAGGCCGGCGCGGAAGGCGGCGAGCGTCTGGGTGAAATCGGGCTGGTAGGTCGGGTCTGCGCCTAGCTTCGCCAGCTCGGACCGGACGTCGTTTCCGCCGAACGTGACGAGGACGAGGGACCGGCTGTCGATCGTCTTGCCGGAGGCGGCGAAGGTTGCGAGCTGATCGGCAAAGCTGGGGCTGGCGTCGCCGACGACCTCGCGTGCCTGCGCACCGCCCACCGAGAAATTCGTACCCCCATAGGCCGACGCGGTGGCCGGACGCGTGCCGATCGCCATCGAGAGATAGTCCGCGAAATTGTACCCGTTGGAGAAGCGTCCGTTGTAATAGCCGGCCGCGGCGGGTGCCGGGTCGGCGCCGCCAGCGGCGGCGCGCAGCGCCTGCGCGTTCCCGGAGTCGACCAGGCTGTCCCCGAAGACGTAAAGATTGAGATCGGTCGCCGCAGCGGCGGGCGTCGACGCCAGAGCGGCGGGCGCGACGATCAGCGCCGATGCAACGAGGGTACGTTTGAACGCGTTCATGGCTCTCTCCTGGACGGACGCCTTTTCGCAGGCGTCTCGATGCGTCAGGAGAAGCTACCTTTCACCAAGCTTTACCGCAAGTTAATCATGTTCTTGCGACTGGAGAGGATACGCTCGCACCCGCTCCGGTGTAGCCATGACCTGCAGGAAGTGTGGTGGACGCCTTTGGGCTCGAACCGAGGACCCGCTGATTAAGAGACCAACCTGCGAGGACGTGACGGGACATGCTTCAGCCGTCCTTGAGCAATGACTCGAAATCCCTGCCGGCGTAGAATACCCCGATCACGACCACGTCCCGCTCTTCGACGACGAAGGCGATCGTCACGCGCCGCCGCCACGCAATCGTGCGAAGCCCGGGCCGGAGATCGTCACGAGGGGTGCCACGTTTAGGAAACTCGCTAAGCGTGGCGATGTAGTCGATGATGCCGTCGGTGAAGCGTGAGCCTGTCTCGGTATCGGCGGCGGCGGCAATGTAGGAATGCAGAGCGCCGAGCTCATCGCGCGCTTCAGGCGTGACGACGATGCGATAAGAAATCGTCACCGTTGCCCTGCGTCAGCCGTCAAGCTTGCCGATTGACGCGCGGGCATCGTCTAGTGACATCCCCCTGGAAGGGTCGGCGCGGTAGGCATCATAAGCGGGCAGGGCCTGGTGCCGTAGCCAGTCATCCATGGCCCGTTCGCGGGCATTCAACGCGCGGAGTCCTTCGCGGATGACCTCGCTCTCACTCGCATATTCGCCTGATGCGACCTTGGCGCGAACGAGCGCCGCCATTTCGTTGGGCAGGGTCACGCTGAGTTGTTGGGTCGATCGCATCATCAGCCTCCTGATCGAGTAGGATTTAATCCTATTGACGGGGGATAGCAATGTGAGCCGCCGCACGCCCAACGGCAAAACCGGCCTCAAAATCTGGTACCCAGTGGGACCCGGCGTCGGACGAGGCGCCGACATCTTTGCTAAGTTATTGAAAATGGTGGACGCACTTGGGCTCGAACCAAGGACCCGCTGATTAAGAGTTATGTCAGGAATACTGTCATATCTTCGCAAGTCGTTGTATATTCTCCATAGACCATTGCATCAGCGGGTCTTTGGCTCGCTCATTCCGTATCAGAAGGTCGCAGGTCCAAGCACGCAAAGGCTAGCGTCCGATACCCCTTTGGGACCCATATGGGTCTGTCCGTTGCGATCCGATGATGGAAAACAGAGCGGGACGGACGATGGCGGATCGGTCTCGCAGATGCTGGTAGGGATCGAAGCCATTATTCCCGCAGCACTGTCATAAACTGCGCGAGGTGCGTCGTCAGGACGATTCTCGCCCAGCCGCCAGGATCGATGGAGACAGGTTTTATAAATCAGCAAAGTGCGATATAATGATCGACAGAAGGGGCGGTATCGATCATGCGTTGGAATTGGCAGCAAGACGATTGGCCCAATTTCTTGTGGGATGCGGCGGCGCTCCGGCAGGCGGAAGACGTCTTTCTGCACGGCAGCGGGGTCATTGTCGGCATCCTCCATCATGTCGATGCCGAAGAGCGTCAGGCCCTTGCGATCGAGCTGATGTCTCAGGAGGTCGTCAATAGCTCGGCGATCGAGGGCGAGATATTGGATCGGGCGAGCGTGCAGTCGTCGCTCGCTAAGCAGCTTGGCCTCGCGACGGATCGCCGTAAGGCCAACGCAGCCGAGGCCGGCGCGGCCGAGCTGATGGCCGATCTCTATCGCGGCTATCATGAGTCGCTGAGCGACGCGCTGCTGTTCGGTTGGCACACGATGCTGATGAATGGGCGGCGCGATCTGACGGATGTCGGCCGCTACCGAACACACGCCGATCCGATGCAGATCGTGTCCGGGCCTCTTCATGCGCCCCGCGTGCATTTCGAAGCGCCGCCATCCGCTATTGTACCGGCCGAGATGGCGCGGTTCATTGGTTGGTTCAACGAGACCGCTCCTGACGGATCATCGCCCCTGCCGGGGATCACCCGCGCCGGTATCGCGCATCTGTGGTTCGAAACGATCCATCCTTTCGAGGACGGCAACGGCCGCTTGGGACGGGCGATTGCCGAGAAGGCATTGGCGCAGAGCCTCAAGGCTCCGACGCTCACGGCTCTTGCGGAGACGATCCACCGACATCGCAAGGACTATTACGCCGCGCTTCATCGGGCGAGCCAGGACAACCGCATCGACGACTGGCTGACGTGGTTCGCGGACATCGTGACTGCTGCACAGGCACGAACCACGGCCCGCGCACGCTTCCTCATCGAAAAGACGAGGATGCTGGATCGGCTTCGTGACCGCCTCAACCCACGGCAGGAGAAGGCGCTGTTGCGCATGTTCGCCGAGGGTGTGGACGGGTTCGCCGGCGGCCTCAGCGCGCACAACTATCGGACGATCACCGATGCCGCCCCGGCCACAGCAACCCGCGATCTTGCGGCGCTGGTCGAGATGGGCGCGCTCGTTCGATCGGGCGAGCTTCGGTATGCGCGCTACCGTCTCGCTCTTCCCGACTGAAGGCGTTCGGAAGCATCACGTAATGACGTGAGGTCCAAAAATCCGGAGCCTGTAAAACGGCGGCAGGTGCATGCATGCGATGGGGTGCTTGGTCTGATGTACCCCCCGGTCATCATAGGCGACGATGCAGATCGCGTCAGGGTAAACTTTTCCAAATCAGCGTGTCCGCGGCAGAAGAATTCTTTGAGATTGGCGGGAATGCGTGATTATTGGCGTGCCATCGAAAGGATGGCACATGCGAATAGCATTTACAGATAAGACGATCGCAGCGCTCAAACCGAGGCCAGAGCGTTACGAGATGCAGGATGCGCATTGTCCTGGGCTGAGCCTTCGCATCACACCCGAGGGCCGTAAGACTTTCGGCGTCAAATATCGGCACGGTATGAAGCAAAGGCGGATGGCGATTGGCGTCTATCCCCGCATCTCCCTCGCCGAAGCGCGGGCGCGGGCGATGGAGGCAATGCGGCAGGTCGACAAAGGCATGGACCCCGCCAAGCGCCGACGCCAACCCGAGTTTCGCGTCGAGGCGGTCGCGACCGAGTTCATCCAGCGCTATGCAAAACCACGTAATCGCAAGTGGATGGAAAGCGAACGTATCCTGTGGCGCGAACTGGTCGCCGTGTTCGGTCAGCGCGATATCCGTGAGATCGGGCGGGAAGATATCATCGAGATCATGGATAATGCCGTCGATCGCGGCGCGCACTATCAGGCTAACCGCATCCTCGCCAATGTCCGCAAGCTGTTCAACTGGTGCATCGAACGAGGCATCGTCGAGAAGAGCCCAACGACGGGCCTGAAAGCGCCAACGAAAGAAGTCGCCCGCGACCGTCAGCTCAGCGGGGCCGAGATCACCGCATTGCTGCGTGCATGCCGCAACGACGTCTACCCGTTCCGTCAATTCGTGCCGCTGCTGCTCGCGACCGCGCAACGGCGCGGCGAACTGGCGAACATGCGCTGGAGCGAACTCGACCTTGCCGAAAAGACGTGGACGATCCCTGCCGAGCGGTCGAAGAATGGCAAGGCGCATCATGTGCCGCTCAGCACCTACGCGCTCGAACTGCTCGCCGAAGTGCCGCGCTTCATCGACTGCGATTATGTGTTCACCACCACGCGCCGGTCCCCCGTAGCTGGCTTCGGCAAGGCATTGCGTCGGCTGTGGCAGGCAACCGGCGCCGACGACTGGCGCTATCACGATCTCCGCCGAACCGCCGCCTCAGGCATGGCGCAGGTCCGCGTCGAACCGCATGTCATCGAGAAGATATTGAACCACATGACCGGCAAAATCTCCGGCGTCGCGGCGGTCTACAATCGCTACAATTATGAGACGGAGGCGCGGGAGGCACTCGAGATATGGGGCGCCCGTCTCGCCAATCTTCGCGAGGAGAGCGCGGGGGTGTCGTCATGACTTATATGCGACGCCATACGCCCGTTTCGGGCCAGCTCGGGTATTGCGGTATCACTCCTCGCCAGCAGATCGCGATATCGAAGGAGGCAAATGTGGTGGATTGGGGCGACTATCTCGGCATTGCCGTCGATGACGATGCGGAGCTTGAGCAAGGCACTGTGGAGCGGATCGCGGCCGTCGCTCGCGTGTCGCATGATCCCGCTGCCGTCGAGCGGCTGCGATCGGCGTTGGGGCCGATGGGTCGACGGTATCGCCGGATCATCGCGATCGTGCCATCGAACCTCGAACGCGCACCAAGCCATGACGGTCATACCGAGCGGCTCGATTGGCTGGATACGCATGTCCTGTTCCCCCTGAAGAGCCTGATACCCGCCCTAGCGGATGACAAGCGGCACATGTTCGCAATGTGGCCACACGAGCTTCGGCCGGAAAAGGCGCCCGACTGGAAACTGCTGCAAGAGCAACTCGATATCCTGCTCAGCCTCGTGCAGAATGCCACGCTGGCTGCGCTGTTTCATAGGGAAAATGACATCTCCGCGATCTCGGCGCTGCGATATTCGATTGTGGGATCGGCGATGGCGGCATTGGACGAGGCGTTGCCGAATATGAAGCCCAGTCGCGGCACCTATGATCGTGAGACGAAACGCTTCAATGGTCTGTACCCCGACGTCATCCGGGCGATTTACCGAGAGATAACCGGAGAGGACGAGAAACTCGACCGGGTCATCAAGGAAGTGCTGGAGGATCGGCGCGACCCGGAATCGCTGCTCAACGGCAAACCCTTCTCCCTCGGCGATCATCTGTCGGCCCTACTCGCCAAGATCAGGCCATCGACAGCGGCATGATACGACATCAGGCAATCGCAGGCGGATGAACATGACGGCCTAAAGCTGCCGCGCGCCGTTCATTTCCTTCCGTGGCGCGTGCGCGCATATCGCGGCAAATCCGCTCGCGACGTCGTTGATCGAAGGTGCGCACCTTCATCCACTGGATGAAGGATTTGAACATGGAACAACCTACTGAGAAGGCGGTCGGTGGCCGCTTGCTATACGGTCGCGAGCATCTGCCGAGGCTGGGCCTCAATCTTTCCAACTCGACGATGCTACGGCTTGAAGCCGCTGGCCGCTTTCCCCGGCGTGTGCGCATCGGCGCACATTCCGTCGCTTGGCTGGCGTCCGAGATTCACGACCACATCGCCAAGCTCGCAGCCGAGCGAGGTGTGGCATGAGGCGCCTCGTTCAATGCGACTACCGCGATTTGCAAACGGGGGAGACGTGGTCACGGCTCTTCGCGTTCGACGCAGAGAGCGGCGAACGGACCGACCCAGCTATCCGCGACATCGAGAAGGCACCGCTACCCGATCGGAAGCGCCCGTTCTGGCGGGGGGCGACGCAATGATTCCGCGCGATTTGAAGCCGCTGACTACTGGGCGTGTTGGGCGCGCGGCGCGTGAAGCGTCGATCCGGTTCGTTGTCGATCTGTGGCCCTTTGCCCCAGACGTATTCACCTTCCTCGGCACGAAGTGCGGCGACAGGTGGTGCGATCATCCGATCGCCGGCGATCGGGAATCGGCCGTCGCCGCCGTGCTGGCCGATCATCCGGTCGCGCATCACGATCTGTACTTCTGTCCGAACCCGTTTTCCGCACCCCGCCGCCTGACGTCGAATGCGCTGCCCAATGCCTATGCTTGGTGCGATATCGATACGGCAGACCCGGACGGCTATGATCCCGCGCCCAACATCCTGTGGGAGACATCGCCCGGCCGGTATCAGGGCATATGGCTATGGCGCGATGTCGTTGCCGCGAGTCTGGCCGAGCGACACTCGCAAGCGATCATCATCAAGGATGGCGGTGATCGCGGCGGCTGGTCGGCCACCAAGATGCTGCGCGTGCCGGGCACGATCAATCACAAGGCGGAGTATGAGCGGCCCCTCGTTACGCTGCGGGTGTATGACCACCGCCCACAACGCCGCCCGGCATCGCTGACGTCGATCGCGCTACCGCCCGGCAATGCGGCGCGGCCGATCATCTCGCCCGAGCCTAGCGGCGACGCGCGGGCGATCATGCGCCGCTATCGCCGCGACATGGGCCTGCCGGCAGGTGTTTTGATGACCGCTCGCCGCATGCTGGGCACCGACCGCTCGCGGGCCGTGTTCCAGATCGTCGTGGGCATGATCGAAGCGGGAGCGCCTGACGCCGATATCGCCATCGTGCTGCTCGATAACCCCTATTTCCTCGACAAATGGGGCAGTGATCCCGCCAAGGCCGACGAAGAGGTCGCGCGCATCCGTGCGCGGATCGGCGGTGCGCGATGAGCGGTCGGCGAATCACCGGTCGCAAGCGCGCTGACGACCTCGCCCGATATCTGCGGATGCTCGGCGCTCACGGACTCGGCAAGCTGCAGATGCGCACGCTGGCCCTGGTCTACAACGACGCCGTACTAGACCCGCCTCTGACGGCGAGTGAAGTGCGTGCCGCCGTCTCGGCTGTGGATCGGCGTGGAAAAAGGACCCCGGTAGCGGGGTGATCGGCGTCGAAAAAGGACCCCTCATTCCGTTGGTCTAAAGCTGTCCGCTTGGCAGATGTCAGGCGGCGAGATCGGGATGTTGGTATT